>Ga0070741_10001061_pt1 | contig 88554 bp, 76 predicted proteins | sample Coa_R1_4_FD_66440 | JGI IMG/M metagenome (GOLD analysis project Ga0070741, IMG submission 66440) | Surface soil microbial communities from Centralia Pennsylvania, which are recovering from an underground coalmine fire - Coalmine... | ecosystem: Environmental > Terrestrial > Soil > Unclassified ... | reverse complement strand
TACTTGGAGGGTTTCTATAATCGTCAACGTCTCCTTTCGACGCTCGGTTATCAGTCGCCTCAACAATTCGAGCAAGCCTTTTGGACAAATTGATCTGTCCATGAATTCGAGGCCAGGGCACCTTTACATTACACACGACAAAGCGGCGGGCCAAAAAGATCCCCCCTCTCCAACTGGAGAGGGGGCAGGGGGTGAGGTCAATCCCGCTACTTCTTCGCGTTGATCCCGATGATCCGGTCAATCAGCGTCAGCGCGACCAGCATATTCGGGATCGAGGCGACGGGGATGTTGGCCCAGTTCAGCCACTTGCCCTGCTTCTTGACGGACAACATACCCTTGTTGATCTGGACGCCCTGGATGTCGGCCCAGGGCAGCGACTTGTCGCCCCAGGCCAGGCCCATGGGGCTGATCGCCAGCTTGCCGAACGACACGGTTCCGCCGCTGTTATAGGTGGCGACGGCGCGAGGCAGCAGGCGCTTGGTCACTTCTTGCTGGATGGTGTTGCCTAGCTCCTCGACGTTCTTCAGCGAGTCGTTGTACTTGGTCTTCGTCCCATCGGCCTTCTGCACCGTATAGGTGTGGGTTGTGCCGGTGTAGATACCGTTGTAATAGTGCTTGGTGATGGCCTGCCACACACCCACAATTTCATCCCAGCGCATGATGGCGCTTTTACCGTACTGTGAGCGCACCAGCCCATCGGTGAAGACCTGCACGCTCAGACCGCGAGTTTGCAACCACGACTCGATCATGGCCCAACCGATCAGCAGGAGAATGCCGCCCAGGATCATGACCGGGGGGCGATCATCGGTAGGCACATTCGCTGAGATGGCCCCATACAGGATGGCGAAGCCCCCTGCCACACTCAGGATGAATCCAGCGATCAGGTTGAGAACCTTACGTCGAGAACGCGGCTTGTATTCCGCTACCGGTGTGCCGAGCGAAGATGTGTCGGCTGCCGTCTGCATCCCTGTGGCGATGTCTACCATCTCAATGCCTCCTATACATTGCCTTTAACACGGCGCGTCAGCCAACTGTTCAGGTCGGATGCCGGCGGAAGATTGCCTGTCCGGGTCAGGTTTGTATCGGTTTTGTCGGGGCACTCAGGCGGCTCCTGACCGTCAAATGTCCGGTAGTCGAGCGTTTTACCTGTCTGGACATCCACCAGGTACGCCGTGATGTCGCGTGTGTACTGGGTACATCGATATTTGACAGGCTTACCGTATTCGTCAACGTTGAAGACGTTCTTCTCCTCGCTGAGACACAGCAGGACGTTCACGTCGGATTTGTCGGTGGCTTTCAGATTGGTGGGCAGCGCCGCGTCGTAGTCATCAAAAACGGTACTGTTACTGCGGTTAATGGCGGCGATTCTGACTGCGGAGGGCAGCGTGCCGTCCCGGGTTTTGGTCGCGCCCTGGCACAGCTTGAGCAACTCTGCGCCGAAGCGGGACAAAGCGGCTTCCTGGGCCTGCTTGACCGGCATGGCCTGGAGGGTATCGACAGCGGCATACAGACCGAAGGAACACATGACAACCAGGACAAGGATGACAATACGGGTCACCATTGGCGACATAAGAAACACTCCCCTGTTTTTTCAATGCCAACCGGTGTACGGGAGCTATTCTATGCCAATTCCGGATTGCGCGCTTTGCGACAACAAGGCCCGCCCCTGCTCAACGTCGGCACGGATTTGCTGCACCAATGCGTCCAGGCTGTTGAATTTCTCTTCCGCGCGCAGCCTTGCCACGAAGTCCAGCGCCAGTTTTTGCCCGTAGATGTCACGATCAAAGTCGAGCAGATACGCTTCAACGCGCGTGTCTTTCCCGTCGAAGGTAGGGCGCTTACCCACGTTGGTCATCGCCATGAAGCGCTCGTCGCCAAGCGTTGCCCAGCAAGCGTATATGCCGTCGGCGGGGAGCACTTGCTCGGCCCACGTCTCGATATTGGCCGTCGGGAAGCCAATCGTGCGCCCCCGGTGATCGCCGTGAACCACTGGGCCATCCACCCGGTAGGGCCGCCCGAGCCAGGCTGCCGCTTTTTCGACCTCGCCCGCTCGTAAAGCCTCCCGGATAGCGCTGCTGCTGATAACGTGTGTGCCGTCGCTGCCCAGCAACTCGATCTGGCGCACCTCAAAACCCTTCTCCGCTCCCTGGGCACTCAGATAAGCGAAATTGCCCTCGCGTTTGTAGCCCATCGCAAAGTCTGCCGTTACCCACAGGCTGGTCATGTTCAGGTGGGCGCGCAGTTGATCGACAAAATCGGCGGCGCGAATCTGGCGCACGCTATCGTCAAAGGGGTGCGTCACCACGATGTCAATACCCAGCCTGCCGAGCAATCTTGCTTTCTGCTCAGGCGTGGTCAGGTAATAACGGCCCGTCAGCCCGCGCAGCACCACGTCGGGGTGTGGGAAGAGGGTCAGCACGACGGCGAGCCGCTGGCTGGCGTGCGCCTCGGCAACAAGGTGACTCAACAAGAACTGGTGACCGCGATGCACGCCGTCAAATACGCCTATGGTCACAATCGACGGCTGATCCAGTCTGGTTTCGGACAGGTTGTAGATGTGTTTCATGCGGGCTTTCGCTACTGTTCGGACATCAAAACAGGGTAGGGTTAGTCTTACCCGAAAAGCACCCGGCTGACAAGCGTCATTTCCCTCCGCTCCCCGAAATTAACCGCACATCGCGCTTGACGATCCCGGCTCAATCCACTACAATAGCCCGGTTGCCAGCACGCAATTTCGACACGGCAACTGACAGAATCCCTGTTTGAGGGAAAGCATGTTTGAAAGTCTGACAAACAAGCTGCAAGGTATCTTTGACCAGCTAGGGCAGCGCGGCAAACTGACCGAGGCCGACGTAGACGTGGCACTGCGCGAAGTCCGGCTTGCGCTGCTCGAAGCGGACGTCAATCTGGCTGTCACCAAAGACTTCATCAAGCGCGTCAAGGAACGGGCTGTCGGCGCGGACGTACTGAAGGCGCTGCAACCGGGCCAGATGGTGATCAAGATCGTCTACGAGGAACTGATCGCCACGCTCGGCGAGCCAGGCAAGCTGAACCTGATGGGGCCGTCGCCGCGCGTGATCATGCTGGTCGGTTTGCAGGGTTCCGGTAAAACGACGACAGCCGCCAAGCTGGCGCTGCGCATCCGCCGCGATGGACGCCGCCCATTCCTGATCGCCGCCGACACGTACCGGCCCGCTGCCGTGGACCAGCTCAAAACGCTTGCCAAACAGCTTAACGTTGAGATTTACGACGAAGGCATTTCGGCAGCGCCGCCGGATATTTGCGAGCGCGGCTTCAAGGTGGCGCAGAATGCGGGCGCAGGCGTGGTCATCATCGACACTGCCGGGCGCTTGCAGATCGATGAGCGCCTGATGACCGAACTCGAAGCGATCAAGGCGCGTACCAACCCGGCGGAAATCCTGCTCGTGGCGGACGCCATGACCGGGCAGGAAGCGGTCAAAATTGCCGAGGGCTTCAACCAGCGCGTCGGCCTGACCGGGCTGATCCTGACCAAGATGGACGGAGATGCGCGGGGGGGCGCTGCCATCTCGATGCGCGCCGTGACCGGCGTCCCGATCAAGTTCGTCGGCGTGGGCGAGAAAGCAGATGCCCTCGAACCGTTCTACCCGGATCGCATTGCGCAGCGCATTCTGGGCATGGGCGACATGCTCTCGCTGATCGAGAGAGCACAGGAAGCCTTCGACCAGAAGGAAGCCGAACGCCTTCAACGCAAGTTCATGAAGGCCGAGTTCAACCTCGAGGACTTCCTGGCGCAGATGCAGCAGGTCAAGAAGATGGGCCCAATCGGCCAACTGCTGGATCTGATCCCTGGCCTGAGCCGCTTCAAGGATCAGATCGACCAGGCCGAGGCCGAAAAGGGGATGCGCAAGATCGAGGCGCTGATTCGCTCTATGACGCCCGAAGAGCGCCGCAACCCGAAGATCCTCAATGCCAGCCGTAAGAAGCGCATTGCGCGCGGCGCCGGTTACATTAATAGCCCCAAGAAACCAGAGGGCGAACTGGAAGGCGTTCAGGAGATCAACGCGCTGCTCAAGCAGTTCCGTGAGATGCAGCGCATGATGAAGATGCTCAAGGGAGGTCGTGGGATCGACCTGGGCAGCATGTTCCGTTAAGTCGATGACATCGCCAGTGCGGGCAGTTGCGGCAGACGGGAAGCCCACCTTCAGGCGACCCCTCCGGTCTGTACGGCAATCTGGTCGTCCGGCATCTCGCATTGCCAGAATGAATAAGGAGCAGTTGGATCACAATGGTCCGTATCCGTTTACGCCGTGTAGGGCTGAAAAAGCAGCCCAGCTACCGTATCGTGGTCGCTGACCGCGAAAGCCCGCGAGATGGTCGTTATATTGAGATCATCGGGTTCTACAATCCGCGTACTGAGCCGATCACGATGGACATCAAGGAAGATCGCGCGCTGTACTGGCTGAGTGTTGGCGCGCAGCCGAGTGAACCCGTTGCGCGCATCCTCGACAAGTTGGGCACAAAGGCCCGCTTTGAGCGCTTGCGCAAGGGCGAGCCGATGGAGGCGCTGGTGGCCGAGGCCGCCGCGCAAAAGGCAGCCCGTCCGCCGCAGAATCCCAAGACGCGCCGCCCTGCCCCCGTCGGTCAGCCAGGCGCACCGAAGGCCGAGTAGTTCGCCTCACCCCCGGCCCCTCGCCACCAGGAGGGGAGTCTGTATCCACCGAATTCCCCCCTCTCTGCGCAGCGAAGAGGGGGTCAGGGGGTGAGGTTAATTTGGGTCACGCCGACCCGCCTGACCACCCCGTCGTTGACGATCAAGCCCACACGGAGCGTCAACAACCCCGGCCAGGCCGTTCGATCCACGACCAGCGTGTGGTAGGTGCTCCACTGCCCCGCCTCGAAAACGTTCGAGGCAAATTCATCCGTCGCGTGCGCAAAAACGTAATCGCCCGACTCCAGCCACAGATCGACGCTGATCGGCTTGCTGGCCGGACGCGCCAGGTCCCAATCCAGGCGGACGCGGACAAGCTGCCCCGGCCTCAAAGACGGCTGATCCAGGGCATAACCGACCAACCGAATATCCGGCCCATAAGCAATGTCGGCCTGCTGATCGTTGAAGCTGCCGATCTGGCTGTAGCGGCGATACGTATTCGGATTTGCGGTCAGGCGATAGCCCAGCCGTGCCCAGGCGCCCGATGCCAAATCCTGGGCTGGAATGCGCCCCCTGTCGGTGGTGATCAGGATGTCCGGCGCGTAGCGGATCAACATGGATTGGATGTCGCCGCGCTCGATCATGGCCTTGAGATCGGGCTGGAGCTGCCCGTCAAAGGCGATCACCGTTTGATCGGGCGCGCGAGACAGGTTCAGCGCCTGCGCAGTGTTCATCACGCCGATACTGTTAAATGGCTCCGTGATGTGGATTCCTTCCGGCTGGGCCGCCGCTTGGACGGCGCCGAGCACCGAAACGACGACCAACGCCGCGATCACGGCATAGCCGCTCCGCTGTACTCGTGGAGGTAGCCTTTGTAGGCCGACAGCCGCCAGCAGCAAGAGCGTTCCAGCCAGAGGCGCATATTGCCAGCCTGCCTGGACACGCAGCAGTCCGCCGACAATGAGCAGGTGCAGCACGGCCCATGCACCCGCGACAGCCACGACCTCGCGGCTGCGTTCCCGATACCAGCCCCAGGCTGCCAGCGCCAACAGCGGGGTGGACGCCAGCCAGGGCAGCGCGCCGGACAGTGTGGACGGACTCGGCCTGAGGATCAGCAGCCCATCCCACAGCGAAGAGCCGTAATAGATGCGCAGCGCCATGACGGCCAGCACCAGCGGGATCAACGCTGCGAGGAGGAAACGCCGCGCCGTGCCCTTGTTCACAGCCAGCAGAAGCAGCGGAATTGCCAGCAGAAATGCTTCAGGACTACTCAGAATTGCCACAGACAGAATGAGGCCGGCCAGTTGCCACCGCGAATTGAGCGCCACACCGAGCGCCAGCAGGCACAGCCCTGTCATGAGCGGGAACGGGGTTCCGACCCCGGCCCACAGCGGCCATCCTAGCGCATACAACGCTGCAACGATCACCGCTGAGAGCACTGGGAGCACCGCCTGGCGGGCCAGGCGGTATAAGCTATATACCCCTATGGCTATAGATAGGGCAAATAGCCAGCCCGCTGACTGCACAAGCTGTGGAATGGTGCTGCCCCACCCGAGCAAACCGAGGAGCAGCAAATAGGCGGGCGACGCTGTTAACAGAACGTGCTCATCAGGATTAAACACCAGGCCGTTCCCAGCGCGCAGTTGCGCAGCGTAGGCATACGAGACCTGGCGATTGTCGGCGATCTGGCTCAGGGAGGGCCGGGCCAGCGCAAGGACGAGTAGCGCGACCAGTGCAAGTCCAATCGAGAACAGGCCCATCCCATAGCGGCTCAGTAGAGATTTTGTCATCGTGACCTCAGCGTTCTACTTTAACCTGTTCGTAGAAAACAAAACAGGCGACATTGCTATCGCCTGCTTTGAGTATTCAGTTGGTGAAGCCGCTTCACGCCTAGTTGCGCGGCTCTACGGTAAACCGAACAGCGGTGCGTTCCTGCCCATCAATATCGACTTCCATGAACTGTGGAGTACACATGATGTCAATGCCATCGCCGTCCAGATAGCCGCGCGCAATCGCCAGCGCCTTCACCGCCTGGTTCACTGCGCCTGCACCGATGGCCTGAACTTCGGCGAAACGATGTTCACGCATCACTCCGGCAATCGCGCCTGCGACAGCCGTCGAGCGAGACGTGGCAGAGACTTTGATGACATCGGCTCGCTTTGCGCCGTTACCATCAACCTTCGCGGTGGTGGACTTGAACGTGCTCTCCAACATACCTTCCTCCTCAATTCGGCATCCACGCGCCGGGTCAAATTTTTCCCGGCGAGGCGTTCAAACCCCTCAATGTATTAACTTCGCAATCCCTGGTCTGATTACCTGACCATAGCTTATCTACTTTTGCCGGAATGGTGAATTTAGATTTAGGCCAGACTGAGCCCAGACCTTGTGCAATGTTGGGCAGGAACCTTGGTCAAATACTCTTTTGGTAGATAATCTAAGATAGAATCATTGGGCATCGGATAAGTAATTAACGTTGGCGCGTATGGAACCCGTGCATCGCATCTTGATTGTGGATGATGAAGAAACGCTTCGCTTTATCGTCGCCGAGATACTTACGGAAGCTGGCTATGATGTATGCCAGGCAGCCGATGGCCGTGAAGGATTGGACCTCCTACAACATCAACCGCAGGTGGACGTGGTACTCAGCGATATGAAGATGCCCAACATGGACGGGCTGGAATTCTTGCGCGAGATAAAGGCCCATTACCCCGATATTTCCGTCGTCATGATCACCAGCCACAACACCATCGAACCCGCCGTACAGGCCATGCGCGAAGGTGCAGTGAACTATCTGCTCAAGCCCATCGGCAAACGCCAGTTGCTCGAAGGCGTCCGCGAGGCTGTTCAACTTCGACAGGAAAAGTTGCAGAAGCGGACGCTTATGGAGCAAATCGTGGTGAACCTGCAATCTCTGGGTGTATACGACCCGGCGTTGGAAGCCATCATGCGCCGCAACACTGCCGCCGAACAACCCACAGCGATGGACGAACGTTTTTTACGAGTGCGTGATTTGCTCATCGATCAGCACCGTCTGACGGCCCTGTTCCAGGGCAAGCTCCTGGAATTGACGCCCACCGAGTTTGAAATTCTCTATTGTCTGGTGCAGGCCGGGGGCCGCGTCGTTTCCTTCGAGGAGATCGCCTTTCGGCTGCGCGGCGTCCGGATGGAGCGTGACGAGGCGCGCACCATGCTTTCCAGCCATTTCACGAATCTGCGCGCCAAGCTACGCGAAGCCGGTGGCGATGATTACCTGATGAACAGCCGCTCGCATGGCTACTACATTAACCTGGAAACCTGATTGACGGGGCGCCAGCTCGCAGCCAGAGCGATGACGGCAATGTTAAAGATGGGTTGAGGAGTATGGTAAGCGGCTGATGGATGTGGAACGATTCGATCTGGGCAAGCTGGCCCGGTTGCAAGCCGAAAACCCGCCCGACAGGAAGGTTAAACCTGGCGCATCGGTGATTATGAGTCGACAGTCGATACTTCTTGTTGACGACGAACCCCGCAACGTGCGCTTGTTGGAGGGGATGCTTTACGCGGAACCCTATGAACTCCTGGTCGCCCATTCGGGCGCAGAAGCATTGGAGATGATCGCACGGACGCCACCAGACCTGATCCTGTTGGATGTAATGATGCCAGGGTTGAACGGTTTTGAGGTATGCAAGCGCATCAAGAGCGATCCGGCCTACCGCATGATCCCGGTGGTCGTGGTGACAGCGCTTTCCGACGTCGGGGATCGCATCGAAGCGATGCAAGCCGGGGCAGACGACTTCCTGAGCAAGCCCATCGATGCCGCCGAGTTGATCGTGCGGGTGCGCTCTCTGCTGCGCATCCGTCAATTGTATGCCGAAGTGGAGCGTGTTACTGCCCAGCGCTTGCGGGTGATGGCCGGGATTGCGCACGACATTCGTTCACCGCTGAATGCGCTCAACCTGAGCATCGAATTGCTGGCCGACAAGCTGCCACCTGAAGAGAGTCTGAAACCACTCTGGAAAAACATCAACACCTGCGTGCAGCACATCAGAATGCTGACCAACGATCTCTTGAACTATTACCAGACGGAATCGGGCCAGTTCAAGCTGAACCTGGCATCGGTGCGCATGGCCGACCTGATAACCGACATTTTCGCAGTTGCAGCGCCTATCGCGCAAGAAAAGAACGTGAATCTTTACATCGATCCGGTTCCTGATACCACAGTGGAAGCCGACCAGAATGCACTGACGCAAGTGCTGTTGAATCTGTTGACCAATGCTGTCAAATATACCGACCCTCAAGGGGAAGTCCGGCTCATCGTCCACGACCTGGCCCAAAATACGTATACTCTGCCGCTTCAGCACTACCCGCCGATGCTCGCCCTGCCAAGCAACGGCATCGTGGTCGAAATCTCCGATACCGGGCACGGTATCAACCCGGAGGATTTCAGCCGCGTATTCACGGAATTTGACCGCCTTGAAGCCAGGGACATGGAAGGTCTGGGCCTGGGCCTGGCTGTGTCGCAACGCCTGATCCGGCGGCATGGTGGTGAGATCTGGTTCACCAGTGAACCGGGCCGAGGCTCTACCTTTGCATTTTTCCTGCCTCTCAGCCACACGGCAGGAATAGACGTACAGGCTGACCGGTGAGCATACTGCCCTCTAGCTGGCTCACAGCACGCCATGAATCGCTATTGAATGTTCTGCCAATAGCGATCTGTATTTGTGAAGCACCGGGCGGTACGATTCAGTTCTACAATCGTCGCACCGCCGAACTCTGGGGCCGTGAACCGGCCCTCAATGATCCGGCGGAGCGCTTCAACGGCGCCTTCAAAACCTATGCTGCCGATGGCAAGCCGCTGCCCCGCGAACAGACGCCAATGGCGCAAGTGCTGTCTACCGGTGTTGCACTGTCTGACCAGGAACTCATCTTTGAACGCCCTGACCATACACGCCGGACGGTGCTGGTCAGTGTTGAACCCATCCGTGACGAGAACGGCAAGCTGACGGGGGCCGTCAGTGTCTTCCAGGACATTACCGAGCGCAAGGCGGCCCGCGATGCCCTGCGTGAGAGCGAAGTCCGGTTCCGGGCGCTGGTTGACTCGATGGATGACATCGTGTTCACCCTGGATTTGAATGGCCGCTACACGGGTGCATACGGACGCTGGCTGGAACGAAACGGTATCCCTGCCGATTACTTCCCCGGCAAGACAATCCACCAGGCATTAAATGTGGAGGCGGCGGAAACGACGGCAATGGCTTACCAGCGCGCACTCCTGGGTGAGCCTGTCGTTTACGATTGGTCGGCTGAATTCAGGAATGGTGTGCGCGACGTACAGACGGTACTGTCACCGGTGCGCAACGAATTGGGAACAGTTATTGGGGTGGTCGGTGTCGGGCGCGACATCACGGAAACCCAGCGTACTGAGGCCGATCTCAAGACGCGCGTTAAGCAAGCCGCTGCGCTCGCCCAGATCGGGCAGCGCGCACTGATCGGAATAGATCTGGCGCCGCTGCTGAACGAGGTGTGCACCCTGGTCAGCCAGATGATGAACGTTGAGATTTGCTTCATCACCGAGATTCTGCCCGATAACCAACGGCTGTTTCGAGCCAGCGTGGGCCTGGGTGAGGGCACGGTTGGCGAGCTGTTTGAGGGCATCAGCCTGGCCGAAATCAGCGAACTGACCTTACCACTGGTCATTCCGGATTTGCGTGCCGAGACTCGTTTCAAAGTGCATCCTTTACTGCGCGAACATGGTGCGATCAGCGGTGTGAGTGTCATGATCTACGGCGAAAAAGTCCCCTTTGGGTTCCTCACCATTTTTTCCCGCCAATACCGCGTATTTTCCAGCATCGATATCAGTTTCTTGCAAGCTATTTCCAATGTGCTGGCGGCGGCAGTCGAGCGCAAGCGCGCCGAGGCCGAATTGCAAGAAGCCTGGCAGGCGGCAGAGGCGGCCAGCCGGGCCAAATCCAGTTTCCTCACCAACATGAGCCACGAATTACGCACGCCGCTGAACTCGATCATCGGTATGTCACAGGTCTTGCTGATGATGGCCGTCGGGCCGCTTAACGCTATTCAGCGAGGCTACGTGAATGACATCCTGGCCTGCGGTAAGCATCTCCTGAACGTCATCAATGACGTGCTCGATCTGAGCCGGGCCGAGAGTCATCGTGTCCAGCTAACGCTCTCCGAAGCCAGCCTGCCAGGGCTGCTCTACGAAAGCCTGAGCATGATCGGCCACAAAGCTCTGGCAGCCGCGATCTCGCTCGAAACAGACATCGATGAGAGCATACCGGCTATTCGCATGGATAGGCGGCGCATTCTGCAAGTTGTGTTCAATTTGCTTGGTAACGCCCTCAAATTCACCCCGGAAGGGGGGCGGGTGGGTGTCCGCTTGTTCCGTCACGGCAACCAGGCGAGGGTCGAGATTTGGGATACGGGCATCGGCATCGCGCCGGAAAACCAGGCACGGCTGTTTCAACCCTTCGAGCGGCTTGAAGACGTGACGCTTTCTCGCCAGTATGAGGGCACGGGCCTGGGGCTGGCTTTGAGCAAACAGCTAATTGAATTGCATGGTGGCGAGATCGGCATCCAATCCGAGGGCGAAGGCCAGGGCGCAACGTTCTGGTTCACACTGCCTCTCGACAGCACAGATTCCGTTTCCTGAACTCTGTTCTAACATTTGCCTCATCCTCTGGCCTACGACTGAGGCCAACTTGACGCGACGGTGCTGCCGCTGCTAGAGTCAGGCCAACCGGCGAATCACGCATCGAGGTAACACGATGACCGCGCAAACCAATTGGGCAGCCGGCTATCTTAGCCGCCGCAACGGATTGATCCCAGGCACACAGCGCGCCCAATACTCGCTGACCGATCTGGCTGCGCGAGGGTTATTGCAGCGTGCTCAGGTGAATCGGATGTTGATGGATTCGGCACTGCTCAACTTCACCTGGCACATGATCTGGGCGGACGAGAGTCCCACGCCGGATGCTGACCTGCCCAGGTGCGTCGCCGGGGCCGATGGCTACGTGGTGTTTATTCACGGCTGGACGGGCAGCAACGCGATCTGGGAGCACTTGCCGAGCCTGGTCGTGCAGCGCAACCCGCGCCTGGTCTCACTGGTGGTCGATCACAATGGCTTCGGTGAAACGCCCTTCGCCACCGAGATGCCGGACATGGGGCACTGCGGGCCACTGGCGGCCATGCGCGCGGTAGAACGCTGGCTCGATCTGTTACAGGTGCGCCGCCAGCCAGGTGATCCCAGACCGCGTGTGGTCAACTTCGTCGGACATTCGATGGGCGGCGCGGCGCTGTTTTTCTTGCAGGAAAACCAATGGCGCCTGGCCGAACAGACGCGGATGGCGCTGGCCCCGGCCTTGCTGCTGCACGACGAAATGCATCGCGCCTTCTACACCACGCTTGGCCTGGGTATCGGGCTGGTAGGGCGTATCCGGGCGCTGCAAGTGATCGACCATGTCGTGTCGCCGTCTGTCCTGGAAACGCTGGCTGAAGGAGCCACGCCCGAAGTCAAAGCCGAGCACGCTCGCATTTACGAGGTGACGCCGAAAAGCGTCACGGCGCGCACCTTCGCCGCAATGGGCCTGATCGAAGACCATCCCGTTCCGCACGTCTGGGACTATTTCCGGGTCATTCTCGGCCACCGGGATCGGCTGGTCGGCCTCATGCCGATGTTGGCGCTGTTGGAAGAACTCGAATTCAACTCCGATCAGGTGCGCGTGGTGATGGGAACGCATTACCTGTTCTCGGTGGGGATGGATATGGAGCGCTGGCACTCGCAGAATCGCGCCATCGTATTGCACGACATTTTGCATCTGCATAACGAGGCGCTACAAAGACAGAGGACAGGGTAGTTACTGTCGTGGCACGACAGTCAGATGTCTGACGCATCTGGACAATAGCATACAATTGATTCCAGACTAAACTCCTTCCATTGAGAAGAAGCGCAGGAGGAACCCACGATGAACACCCATTTATCTGTACCAGCAACAATGCCTACCAGCACCGTCATGGCACGGATTAATGCCTTTCTGGATCAGCATGTTCTGCCCTACCCTGTGAAATACCTGACGAACCGAATCACCATTCTGGCGACCCTGTGTTTGCTCGTACCGCTGATTGTCCTGGCTAACGTGACGGTCTTTGTGCTGGCCGCCAACAGCTATCTGAACGTGATGTCTGTCGTCGTCAGCAGCACCGTTCTGCTTTACTCCACCCTGGCCGAAGCGCGGGATCGCGCGGCAGCACAGCGCCGCGAGGAGATCGCCGCTGCGCACGAGGCGATGGTCGAGCGCCGCGCCGAGGCCGACCATGAACTGATCCAGGAAATCCATACCCACCTGGACGAAATCCGCCGCGAAACGATGGAACACATCAGCGTTTCGCTCGACGCTATCCAGAAAATGCTGGTCGAACACATGGAAAAGATGCAGGCGGAAGATCATCTGCACATCGAGGAGATGCACAAAGCCGTGCTTGCCAGTACCGAGGCTCACCGGCAGGAACTGGCTTCCCTTGCGCAGCTCGTCGCCGCCATGCAGAACACGCTCACTGGCGGCAATCGTAACACGCCGGGCTGATCGGCCCCGCTCTGGGGGTGGAGAGGGGGCGTCAACCTGTGCGCTTCACCCCGCCTGCGGTATATTCCCTTTATCGAACATCACGAGTTGACCAGAAATCATGTACGTTGTCGGGACGGCGGGCCACGTCGATCACGGGAAATCCACACTCGTGCGGGCGCTGACGGGTATTGACCCGGATCGGCTTAAAGAAGAAAAAGCCCGTGAAATGACCATTGATCTCGGTTTCGCCTGGCTGAGGTTGCCCGGCGGCCAGAAGATCGGCATTGTGGACGTGCCCGGTCACCGGGATTTTATCGAGAATATGCTGGCAGGCGTCGGCGGAATCAATGCAGTGCTGTTTGTGGTTGCCGCCGACGAGGGCGCGATGCCCCAGACCCGTGAACACCTGGCGATCATCGACCTGCTGGGCATCCCAACGGGTGTGATCGCGCTGACCAAAACCGATCTGGTGCGCGATCCAGGCTGGCTTGAACTGGTGCAGCTTGATCTGGGCGAACTCGTGTCTGGCACGGTTCTCGCCAACGCGCCCATCATTCCCGTATCTGCCCGCACTGGGCAGGGCTTGGACGAATTGCAGACAGCGCTGGCCGCGCAGCTTGCCGCTCAACCCGCGCCCGCCGACGTGGGACTGCCGCGCCTGTGGGTAGATCGAGTCTTCACAGTCAGCGGCTTCGGCACGGTGGTTACCGGAACATTGCTCGGCGGCAAGCTGACTATCGGCCAGGAGATCGTGCTGTTGCCTGAAGGACGGATGGGGCGGGTGCGCGGTTTGCAATCCCACCATCAGAGCCTTGAGGCAGCCCTGCCGGGCAACCGGGTCGCCGTCAACGTCGGTGGGATCGAGAAGCGCGATGCGCAGCGCGGCCACCTGCTGACTCTGCCCGGCGCGATCATGCCGACCTTCTCCGCAGCCGTTCGTTTCCGGCATCTATCGGATGCGCCGCGTCCACTCCAGCATAACGCTGAGGTTAAGCTCTTTTGTGGCTCCGCCGAGACGGTTGCCAGGGTGCGCTTGCTAGATGCCGAGTCGCTGGCCCCAGGCGCAGAAGGCTGGCTGCAACTCGAACTGCGCGATCCGCTGCCATTGATGCAGGGAGATCGCTTCATCCTGCGCTACCCGTCGCCAGGCCAGACGATTGGCGGCGGCGAAGTGATTGACCCTTCTATCGGGCGACGCTTGCGGCGAAACGACCCGGCAACCATTGCCCGCCTGGACGCGCTATCGCGTGGCAATCCGGCAGAACTGGTTGTGCAGGCCGCCGAGAGTCGCGGCACACCGGTGACGCTGGCGCAGCTTGTCGAGGCAACAGCGCTGGACATGCCAACCATCAACACGGTCCTACAATCCGTCGGGGACAAGGTGCAGGCACTTGGCGATGGCAGGTGGATCGGCCAAAATGCGCTGGCGCACCTCCTGGATCGGCTCGTTCGGGCGCTGGAAGGCTATCACAGGGCGGAGCCGCTTCGCCCCGGTATGCGCCTGGACCGGCTGCGCAGCCAGCTCAACTTGAATGCAGCGGAACTCGAGGCCCTGCTCGACGGAGCGACTCAGCGCGGGATCGTGATCCGCCCTCGTCTCGATTTTGTAGCGCGCCCCGATCACGGCTTCCAGCCGAGCCGGGCACAGCGTGCCGCCATTGATCGCCTGACCGCCGCCTTTGCCAGCGCGCCCTACACCCCACCCTCCTACAAAGAAGCCGCCGCCATCGTCGGCGAGGATGTCTTGACCGCGCTGATCGAGTGGGGCGAACTGGTTCGCATCTCGCCGGAAGTGGTGCTCTCGCCGCACGTTTTCCGCGAGTTTGCAGCGGAAACCGAGCGCATCATCGCCAGCGAGGGCCGGATCACGATCAAGGCACTGCGAGATCGCTTCAATACCAGCCGCAAGTATGCGCAGGCCGTGCTGGAATACTTCGACAGTCTGGGCATCACCCGGCGCGACGGCGATGATCACCTGCCCGCGTCGGGCAATTGGAAAGGACTGGAATGAGGTACACTATCCTCACCCGCGAAAAGGCATTACAAGATAACCTATGAAAGCACTCAGCGACTTTTACGGCCCGAACGCCGGATACGTTCTGGAACTATATGACCGCTACCGGCAGAACCCTCAGTCTGTGGATGCGGCCACCCGCGCCATGTTCGAGCAGTGGACACCGCTCGCCGAAGAAGCCGCTGCCGCGCCTGCCGTGTCCATGCCCGCCATCGACAAGATTGTGGGGGCGGTCAATTACGCGCAGGCCATCCGTTTCTACGGCCACCTGGACGCCAAGCTCGACCCGCTCGGCTCGGAGCCGCTTGGCGACCCCGCCCTGCTGCCTGAGACGCACGGCATCACACAGCAAGACCTGGCGCAGCTTCCCGCCAGCCTGGTCGGTGGCCCCATCGCGGAGAAAGCCGCCAACGCCCTCGAGGCGACGCGGGCATTGCGCGCTGTCTATTCGGCCTCCATCGGCTACGACTACGATCACATTCGCGTGCCCGAAGAGCGCGCCTGGCTGCGCGAAGCGGCGGAGGCCGGCATGTTCCGGCCCCCGGCTGTGCCGCTCAACGAAAAGGCGCTGCTGGAACGGCTGACGCAGGTTGAAGCCTTCGAGCATTTCCTGCACCGTGTTTTCCCCGGCAAATTCCGCTTCTCCATTGAAGGGCTGGACATGATGATTCCGATGCTCGACGCCGTGATCGGCGCGGCGGCGGAATCGGGCATGTCCACCATCCTGATCGGTATGGCACACCGGGGCCGCCTGAACGTGCTGGCCCATGTCCTGAACAAGCCCTACGCACAGATTCTGGCCGAGTTCAAAGACCCGGTGCAGCCGCGCCGCTACCGTACCGATCTGGGCTGGACGGGCGACGTGAAGTATCACAGTGGCGCGCGCCGGGAAATCAGGAACGGCCAGCCCGTGAAAATGGTCATCAGTATTGCGCCCAATCCAAGCCATCTGGAAGCGGTCAACCCGGTGGTGGAGGGCATGGCCCGCGCCGCCGGCACGCGCGCCGATGGGCGTGGCCCCTCCCGCTTTGACCCGGCGGTGACACTGCCCATCCTGATTCACGGCGACGCTGCCTTCCCCGGCCAGGGTATCGTCGCCGAAACGCTCAACCTGTCGCGCCTGCCCGGTTACTGGACAGGCGGTACGATTCACATCATCGCCAACAATCAGCTTGGCTTTACCACCATCCCCACAGACGCCCGCAGCACCATTTATGCCAGCGATCTCGCCAAAGGCTTCAAAATTCCCATCGTGCATGTCAATGCCGACGACCCGGCGGCCTGTATCGAGGCGTCGCGGCTGGCCTATGCTTACCGCGCCAGATTCCAGAAAGACTTTCTGATCGATCTGATCGGCTACCGCCGCTACGGGCACAACGAAGTGGACGAGCCGAGCTTCACGCAGCCGATCATGTACCAGACCATCCAGAATCACCCCACCGTGCGCCAGTTGTGGGCCGACTCGTTGCAACGGCGCGGCCTGATCGGTAAGGGCGAGGCCGAGGCGCTGCTCGAACAGGCTATGCAGGAACTTCAGCAAGCGCTGGAAGCGCTCAATCTGGAGAAAGATTATGTCGAGCCTGTGCCCACCCCACCCCCGCCCGGTGCAGCGCGGCGTGTCAAGACCGCCGTTGCCGAGCGCCGCTTGAGGGAACTCAACGAGGCGCTGCTGGTCGTGCCCGCTGGTTTCCACCCACACCCCAAGTTGCAGCGCGCCATGCGTCGCCGCGCCGAAATCCTGGCAAACCCCGACGAGCCATCCATTGATTGGGCCACCGCCGAAGAACTGGCCTTCGGCACCATCCTCGAAGATGGTATTTCGATTCGCCTGACGGGGCAGGACGTGGGCCGAGGCACATTCAGCCAGCGCCACGCCGTTCGTTACGACGCCGAGAATGGCCGTGCCTACGTTCCGTTACAGCAGATTCCGCAGGCAAAGGCCGCTTTTGACGTTTTCGACAGCCCGCTCTCCGAAAATGCTGTGCTTGGCTTTGAGTACGGCTACAACGTCCAGGAGCCAGGCCGTCTGGTGGTCTGGGAGGCCCAGTACGGCGACTTCAACAACGGGGCGCAGGTCATCATCGATGAGTTCATCACCTCGGCCCGCGCTAAGTGGGGACAGACGCCTTCCCTGGTGCTGCTGCTGCCGCACGGCCTGGAAGGTTCAGGGCCGGATCACGCCAGTGCTCGCCCGGAGCGGTTCTTGCAGCTTGCTGCCGAGACCAACATGCGCATTGTCAACTGCACGACGGCGGCCCAGTACTTCCATCTGCTGCGGCGGCAGGCGCTCTTGCTGACCACCGATCCGTTGCCCCTGGTCATTATGTCGCCCAAGAGCTTGCTCCGTAACCCGCTGGTCGCTTCCTCCTTGAAGGCACTGGCCGAAGGTGCCTGGCAGCCTGTGATCGACGATACGCAGCCCAAAGACCAGGTGCGGCGCTTGCTGTTGTGCAGCGGCAAAATGGCCGTCGATCTGTTGGCGAGTGACTTCCGCCAGCAGAACCCTTCGGTGGCGATTGTCCGTCTGGAGCAGCTGTATCCTTTCCCCGGCAGCGATCTGGCTCCGGTGCTGGATAGCTACGCGAAGGTGGAAGAAGTCTTCTGGGTGCAGGAAGAGCCGGAGAACATGGGAGCCTGGGAGTTCGTTTCTCCGCTGCTGACCACTCTGATCGCCGGGCGCTGGCCTCTGCACTACGTGGGCCGCCCGCGCAGTTCCAGCCCGGCAGAAGGCTCCTCGGCCTGGCACGCCGTCAAGCAAGAAGCGCTCATCAAGCGTGCCTTCGGCCAAAAAGTGGGACGGGATACGCAAACCATTATCCTGGAGAAGTAGGCAATGACGATTGAGATTCGAGTGCCGGAGTTGGGCGAATCCGTCACCGAGGCGACGGTAGGGCAATGGCTGAAAAAGGAGGGCGATCCGGTCAAAGTCGGGGAAGCCGTCGTCGAGATCGAAACCGACAAGGTCAATCTCGAAGTCGGTGCGGAGCATGATGGCGTTCTGGCGCGCATCACCCGGCAAAAAGGCGAAGACGTGAAGGTCGGCGACGTGCTCGGCGTGATAGACGAGTCGGGGGCCACTGCCCAGCCGAGAGCGACCCAGACCGCGCCTGCACAGCCCCAAACGCAAGAACTGCAAGCAGCCGCAGCCCCAACACCTCCGCCTCGTTCCCCCGCACCCGCGACCCCGGTGGCGCGGCGGATGGCCGAAACAAACGCCATCGATCTGGCACAGGTGGCCGCCAGCGGCCCTGGCGGGCGCGTCACCAAAGACGACGTGCAGCGCTACATCGCCGAGCGTGATACGGAGCACGAGGCCCGGCCCGCCACGCCGCCCGCCGTCAGGCCCTCTGCCCCAGAGCGCAACGGACGCGAGGAACGAGTCCGCATGTCGCGTCGCCGCCGTACCATCGCCCAGCGCATGATCGAGGCGCAGCAAACGGCGGCCATGCTCACCACCTTCAACGAGATCGACATGACTGCCGTCATGGACCTGCGCGCCCAGCGCAAGGAGTCGTTCAAGGAGCGGCATGGCATCAGCCTGGGCATCAGTTCCTTTTTCGTCAAGGCGACCATCGGCGCGCTGAAAGCCTTCCCGCTGCTGAATGCGGAAATCCAGGGCGATGACATCCTCATCAAGCATTACTACGACATCGGCGTGGCAGTGGGCGCGAAGGAAGGGCTGGTCGTGCCCGTGCTGCGCGACGCGGATCGGATGTCTTTTGCCGAGATCGAGCAAGCGATCAAGCGGCTGGCCCAGCAGGCCAACGACGGCACACTGTCCCTGGAAGATTTGCGCGGCGGCACGTTCACCATCACCAACGGCGGTGTCTTCGGCTCGCTGATGAGCACGCCGATCCTCAACCCGCCGCAGGTCGGCATCCTGGGCCTGCACAAGATTCAACAGCGCCCTGTCGTCCTGAACGGCCAGATCGTCGCCCGCCAGATGATGTACGTGGCCCTCAGCTACGACCACCGCATCGTGGACGGCGCAGAGGCCGTACAGTTCCTGGTGCGCGTCAAGGAGCTGGTCGAAGACCCGAACACGCTGCTCCTCGAAGGCTGAGGCATATTTCGGGCCATTGCCTGTACCCGTGATGCCTGGACGCCTCAGCCCTTGACCGCGCCCGCCGTCAGGCCCTGCACCAGGTAGCGTTGGGCGTAGACGTAGACAACCACCACCGGGATCGCCATCAGCAGTGAAGCCGACATCAGTTTTCCCCAGGGATAGATGTCGCCGAAGACCAGCAGTTGCAGGCCCACCGGCAGTGTCTTCAGATTCTCACTGGTGATGAACACGAAGGCGAACAGAAACTCATTCCAGGCATTCGTGAACGCGAACAGCGTCACTGAAAGCAGGGCCGGGGCTGCCAGCGGCACTGTGATCCGCCAGAAAGCCGCCAGACGAGTACTGCCATCGATCATCGCCGCCTCTTCAAGCTCGACAGGGATCGAACGGAAATAGCCGAGCATGACCCAGGTGGCAAAAGGCATCAGGAATGTTGGGTAGGTGATGATGAGCGCCGCATACGTATTGATGATTCGCAGGTCGGTCAAAATCCGGTACAGCGGAATAAACAACAGCGCCGCCGGCAGCAAATAAGTGACGAGCAGCAGTGTGGTGAGCAGCCTGGCCCCCAGAAACTTGAGCCGGGCCAGCGCGTAGGCCGCCAGCGCTGCCACGAGCACAGATATGGCCGTGCTGGTAGTGGCGACCAATACCGTGTTACGGAACCAGACCAGGAAAGGTGTGTCGGCGATAAGGGATCGATGCTGTTCCCAGGTCCATGGGTCAGGCCAGAAAATCGACGTGTACTGCTGAATCTGAAGGTCAGTTTTGAACGAAGTAATGACGATCCAGTAGAACGGGAACAGGACGAACAGCAAGATCGGCAGTAGCAGGACTCCGCGCGTCCCGACGCCCACTCGCTCACGCTGCGAAAGGCTCATCAGGGGATGCCCATATTTGTCGCGCCGCACGAACAAGTTGCTGATTCCCCGGATGGCCGCGAATAGCCACTCGATAGGCAAGAATATGAAATCAACCACGAAGCCGAGTCCCTGTCCTATCCAGGCCAGTGCCCGATCCGCGACAGATTCCGTTTGTCTGGCGCGCACGCTGTCATTGGGCTGCATGACACGCGCCAGCACGAAGATGAGCAGGGCCATGAAGGGGGCCATGCTGAAGGCAGTGGCCGCGCCAGGGCCGAAACGTAAGCCGAGAATGGCCTTTTCGTAGGCGAGAACGGAAAACACGCGTGTTGCCCCACCCGGCCCGCCGCCGGTCATCAGGTAGATCAGTCCGAACGTATTGAAGGTTTGAATGAACGACAGCAGCACCGTCACGAGAATGACGTAGCGCAGCCCAGGCAGCGTAATGTATCGGAAGCGCTGAACGATAGTGGCTCCGTCCACCTCGGCAGCCTCGTACTGCTCTCGGTCAATGGCCTTCAGGCCCGCCAGCAGCAGGATGGTGTAAAAAGGAATGCCCTTCCAGACGTTCACTGCAATGACACTCGGCATCGCCAGGCCAGGCTCGGCCAGCCAGGCTACGGGACGATTGATCAGCCCAAGCGCCTGCAAAATGGGGTTCAGACCGCCAAAAATGGGGTCGTAGATGCTGCGCCAGGCCAGAGCCGTGACCACTTCAGGCACGATCCAGGGCAGCAGAATCAGGCCGGTCAGGATATTGCGAAAGGGCAGCCGCCCATTGAGGAGCAGTGCAATCGACAGCCCGACGACAAACTTGATCCCCACTGAAGAAAAGGTAAAAACAAGCGTGTTTTTGACTGAATTGATGAAGTCCGCATCTCGCAGCAGACGCACGTAGTTATCAAGCCCCACGTAGGTCTCGGTTCGCGTGACCAGAGAACGTGTGGTGAAGCTCAACAAAATGGCATTGATGAAAGGCCATAGGATCAGCCCGGCCATAATAACCGTGACTGGAAGCACAAAGGGGATGGCGATCCGCCAATCGCTTCCCAACAGGCTATCAAGTCGTCTGCGCCGCGTGAAAGTCGAAGTGCGCAGGAGCGGAGGAGCAACCTTCAGTCCAGCTTGTTCGTCCATAAGGTTTTCTTTCCAGCCCCTTGAAAGCCGGAGAAAGCGGCATCGGCCACCCTCCCCGGCGCCTATAGTAGCAAAATGTGGGCAACAATGAACTGCCATCGATTGTAGAGCAGTGTGTCAGTTTTGTTTAACCCCGGCCTCCTCAAAGATTTGCACGATCTTGTCGTGCGCATCTTTGACGGCATCCTTGACGCTCATCCCATTGCTGATGATGTTCGCCATCATCTGACTGGTGATGCCAGCGGCATCGATAGCATCAATCAACGCGCTGGGTTGAGCGGGGTGAGAGCGGCCCATCCACGGCGTTTCATTAAACATGATCTCCTTGAAGACATTGAAGTTCGGGTCCGTGCCGAGCACATCGTCGGTCCACAGACTCTTATACGCTGGCAGGAACAGCCCGCCGCCCTTCTGCACCATCGGCACGAAGTTTTTCGGGTCAAGCAGGGTGGCGATGAGTTCTTTTGCCACGTCCTTGTTCTTCGCGCCCTTGAAGATCGTGATCCAGCCGCTTGAACCTGCTTCGAGGGACTCCCCTTTCAGGGTCTTTGGCTTGCGCAGCACCGCCGTATTCTCAAAGACGGGGTTTTTGTCCGCTTTAGCCTTCGCATAGACGCTCGGCTGGTTCAACGTCAGGGCGATAGTGCCGGCCAGATAAGCCTCGTTGTTGCTGGTATCGGTCCAGCTTTCGACGCCGGGCGGCAGCATCTTCTTGTACTTGTCACTGGTATAAATCTCTGTGAGCCATTCCACAGCCGCAATGGTTTCGGGCGAGTTAAAGGTCACCTTCTGCCCGGAGGCATCGGTGAAGCTGCCGCCAAATCCCTGGATAACGTCCAGAATCAAACCATGCCCGTCACCGCTGCGGTTGACTGTGAAGCCCCAACCCCACATCTTCTTGTCGGGGTCAGAGACGGCCAGTGCAGCGTCGCGGCGGCCATCCCAGGTATCAGCTTTGGTTATGTCAATGCCTTTCGCCTCAAACACGTCCTTGCGTGCAAACCAGGCCGGGGCGATGCTCATAAACGGCACGGCCCACCACTTGCCGTCGAGCTTGGCGTTGTTCGCGGCAGTGACCGGCACCACGTCACCGTACAGGCTGATGGCTTTCTCAACCACATCGGTGACGTCTTCCACGATGTCCAGCGCGTACATTTGAGGAATGCTCAACTGCTGGTAGCTCATGTCCGGTGGATTCCCGGCTTTGACGGCAGCATCCATCTTCGCCAGGAAATCGCCGAACAGCTCAGGGTTGGCCGTGGAAATATCAAGTTTGATGCCCTTGTCCGCCGCAAACTTGGTGACGGTTTCGCGGAACATGTTCTGGACATCAACAAAATATTCCGTTCGGTGAATGACGGTGAGCGTGCCCGCAGCACCCTGAGGCAGTGGCAGCGGCGTCGGCGTCGGCGGTGCGGTAGGGGCCGGAGTGCCGCCCTGGGCGAGCAGTTCAGGCGTTTTGCCACCAGCCATCACCAACCCGATGCCCGCACCAGCCGTCGTGACCAGGAACTTTCTGCGGCTTATCTTTCTCTTGTTCACGATTCTGTCTCCTATAAGCATTGCAATAAATAAACGCCCGAATCTATTCCCTTTGTGCTTGCTAGGCCCTCCTTTCCCGGCAACTGGACACACACTCCCTGACAGGAAAACCTGTAGGCCAACTATTTTCCGCCCGGCCTGGATGGGGAGAAGCGTAGGGAGCCGGATGGCGAACACTTATGGACGAAGGCTTACCAATCGGATCGCGCCCAAAGGCATCTCAACAGCCAACAAGCATCTTAGTTCACTATTTGAACCATATGCTTAATAGGCGAACAGGATAGCTAGTAGGGTAGCATTGAAGAAAAAGTCTGTCAACCAGATTGTAGAGTCGAGTGCTTATGGAACTATTGGAGGACTATTTGACAATGTGCAGCACAGGCTTGTAGAATGAACTGGTTCACATATTGAACAGGGTGTTCAGTTCGGCAATCCTTTCAGCAGCATTGTCATCCACTGGACGGCAAACTTCTATGGCTAATGCCCGACATATCAGCGACACGAATATTGCGGGGACGGTAATCAAAGCACTGGACGTAATAGACTGTTTGGCGCAGCACAGCCGCCCGATGTCCGCTCAGGAGGTCGCCCGAGAATGTGCCATGTCCCGCCCGACGGCCTATCGGCTGTTGACCACCCTCATGTCACGTGGCTTCGTCCGTTCCGATGGCAACTACAACTACCAACTGGGAACCCGGCTGATTTCGCTGGGCCGAATCGTGCTGGATGGGATCGACCTGCCGGAACTGGCACGCCCACACCTGCACGAACTGTGCCGGGTTTCCAACGAAACGGCGAATCTATCCATACTGGACGGCACGGAATTGCTCTACATCGGGAAAGAGGAAAGCCCGCAGAGTTCGCATACGCCCGTTTTCGTCGGATTACGCTCGAATGTCGGCACACGATTGACTCTACACAGTTCCGCGATGGGCAAGGCCATCCTGGCTCATTTATCGAGTGCCGATCTGCAAACCCTTCTCAGCCACACCACGCCGCTCAAGCCCTACACGCGCAACACCATTACCAGTCTGGAGACGCTGACCCACGAACTGGAACGCATCCGCCAGCACGGATACGCTATCGATGACCGCGAGGTGGACGACGGCACGCGCTGCGTGGCTGCCCCCGTTTTTGACAGCACAGGCCGCGTGATCGCCGCCATGAGCATTGCCGGGCCAGCTTACCGGCTGACCCTTGACCATCTGCACCAGCTATCGAAGGAAGTGATCCGCGTCACACAGGCGCTCTCTCACCAGCTTGGCTACGTCAGGAACAACGACGCCTAGCCTTACGTGTGCTGCCGAACGTGCTTCTCGTTTCTCAATGAAAGAGAAGCAGCGGTTCGTTAGCTCCACAGCCGATCATGCGACTTTTCCCGATCCCAGGCTTCGGTTGGCCCAAAGCAAACCGGGTGGTCAGGATCGCAAAATTCCTGGAAGACATCAAGGCAGACGTCGGTAAAACCCAGACCGGGCGTTTCAGGCACTGGCATGTACCCGTCCCGGATCAACGGCTTCGGCAAGCCTTCGATCAGGTCATTCCAGCGCGGAATGTCTACCGAGTGATTTTCCAGGGCCAGAAAGTTATCGGTTGCCGCCGCGCAGTGAACACTGGCTAGGGCCGCGACAGGCGACCCGGCCATGTGCATTGCCATGCCGATCCCGTGTTCCTGGGCATAGTCGCCTATACGTTTGGTTTCCAGGATTCCGCCGGATGTTGCCAGGTCTGGGTGGATCAGCGACACGGCCCGCTGCTCGATCAGGTCTTTGAAACCTTCTTTCAGATAAATGTCTTCGCCAGTGCAAATGGGGGTTGTGACCGCGTGCGACAGCCGCACATACTGATCAGTGAACTGCCAGGGGATCATGTCCTCGTACCAGGCCAGGGTGAACTGGTCGAGCGCCCGTCCCAGGCGGATGCATGACTCCAGATTAATATGGCCGAAGTGATCGGCGGCCAGCGGCACTTCGTAACCGATAATGTCACGCACCGTCCCGACATACTCTACCAGCTTATCGATGCCCTTGTTCGTGATCTGGATTCCGGTGAACGGGTGCATGATATGGTGAGTTGCGATCATTTCTGGCGGCGCGCTGATGGCCCCAGGCACGTCCGCGATCAGGTCGATCCCCACGTCCATCTTGAGAAATTTGAAACCCTGTTCCATACGCCGCCTGAGCATTTTCCCCATCTCCGCCGGGTCTTTGCGCGAGGGGGTATCGGCGTAGCACAGTATCTTGTCGCGGAATTTGCCGCCCGCCAGTTGGTAGGCCGGGACGCCGTAAGCCTTGCCCGCCAGGTCCATCAGGGCCATCTCGATGCCACAGACGCCGCCTGCTTGCCGCGCGTGGTATCCAAACTGCTTGATCTTGCGGAAGACCTTATCGACGTTGCACGGGTTTTCGCCGATGATGCGGCTTTTTAGCAAGAGTGCGTAGGTTTTGCTGGCCCCGTCCCGAACCTCGCCGTAACCGCAGATGCCCTGGTTCGTGTCCAGTCGAATGATCGTGCAGGGCATGGGCAGCCCCACCAGACAGGCGATCCGCAGATCGGTGATGCGCAGTGCCGAGGGACGCGAATATGTATTTACGTTCTGCTCAAGGGATTCAGAGGCGGCCATCGAAGTTCCTTTCCGGGTTGCAAGTACCGCTCGCTATTGTACTTCATCCCGGAAAGGAGCAGGTTCGTATTGCTTACTAAGTTGCACACCGTCCGAACGACTTATTTTTTGCCGCCGTTGCCGTTCCCGTTACCGTTGCCATTCCCATTAGCGTTGCCGTTACCCTGCCCTCTGTTCGAGCGCGTTGGCTGCGGCTTGATCGGCGCCGGACGTTGCGTTGGCTGCGACTGCACGCCTGTATCGGGCATGTCCGGGATTGCCGTCAACATCATATCTTCCGTTGCCGCCTCGGTAGGTAGGGCGCTATCTTCCGTCGGCGTGATCGCCTCGGTTGGCGTTGCCGTTGCGACCTGAGCCGGAGATGGGGACGCCGCCTGGATAGGAGCAACGTTGGCAGGGACCTGCGATGGCACACTTGTGGCAGTCGGTTCAGGGGTCGGTGAAGCCTCAAGTGAGGGTGCTGTCAGGGCGAGAGGTGTCTGCACCAGCAAGCCCAGCGTTTTTAGTCTGGTTTCAGGGGTTATGGCTCCGCTGGCCTGGGCCTGATCCATCGCCACTGCCACGTCACCGACCAGCGAGGCACGCTGCACAGCGTCGGGCTGAACAGCCAGGGCCATGTTTACATCCTGAGTCAGATCGGTCAGAAGCGCGTCGTTTATAGGCAGCTTGCGCTCTGTAAGCCTGTGGACTTCGGCCAAGCGCGTCTTGGCGATGTTGTAAATCACCGCAGGACGGGCGGCTGTTTCCGCAAAAGACATCTGAATCTGCTCGTTCAGGCGTTTCAGGCCATAAAGCTGATCGCCGGGCAGCGCTTCCTCGGAAGCGCGCACCAGGCCGGTGCCCCCCACGAATAGTAGCACCACCACAAGGCACGCTGCGAGCGCTCCCATCGCCCAACGTGGCATGAGTCGCAGGGACATTCTGGAAACGGCTGGCCGCTTCCGGGAGGTGTTGCTGGCGCGATAGCTGGCAAGCGCCTGACTACGCAGGGCGAGTTTGTGTGCCTGGGGAAGCAAGGGACGGGGCAGGTCCTGCACGACGTTGACTGCCCCCAGCAACTGCCGCAATTCCACAAAGTCGGGATAGGCAGCAATGCAGCTTTCAACCGTTGCCTGGCCCGATTCGATGGCCTGCAGACACCGGTTCAACGTTTCGGCGGCGTTGCCTGTCGGCGTGGGATTAGCTTTCGACATTTTCCATCACTTCCGCTCTAAGCTGGCTGGCGTATCGTGCCTGTACATAGGGCATCATGACGCACACTAAACCTGACGTGAAGCCGTGAGAGTCATCTTAAAACCTGGCGTTGCCAGCGGTCATTCGTAGACGATACCCTTTCGTGTCAGCGCACGGCTGAGTGCTTGCAGCGCGCGATGCTGCATGACCTTGACCGCGCCAATGGTCTTCCCCAGCAGGTCAGCCGTCTTCTGCAAACTGTGTCCTTCGATGAAGCGGAGCACGATCACCTGCTGCTGCTCATCGGTCAGCAGGCCCAACGCTTCCCGTACCTGTTGCTGGTGATACTTCGACATGAGCGCACCATCCATATCGCTTTCCATAGCGAGATTCACCGTTTCGATATTTTGCTCGTTCTTCACGCGGTTGTTCTGACGATAGTGATCGATGATCCGGGCACTGGCGATGCGGTACAGCCACGCCATAAAAGGGATTTCGCGGTGCTGGTAGCCCCGCAACCCCTCGACGACTCTCAGGAATACCTCGGAGGTCAAGTCCTGAGCGATCTCCGGTGTACTGACCCGGTAGTAGATATAACGGTAGACACGATCCACATAGGCGTCATATAGCTCGCCAAATGCCTGCTCATCGCCGTGTTGAGCGGCGTAAATGAGTTTCTGTTCCTCTCGAATATCCACTGTGCGTTGCCGTTCGCCCTGGTGTCAGCCCCTCTAGCAGCACGACTGATGATTGAAAACGTCAGACCTACGAGTTGTACCGTTAATGAGACATCAATGTTACGGGCGGTTCGTTTGATTTTACAAACCGTTGATTTTTGATTGAGCTTGCGCTGTAAGTTTTGTGAATATTTTGTGAAGATCGATTTTGAGCCGTAACCTTCACCGTGCTGATCCGGTATTTTGCGCACAAGGCGCATGCGAACTGAGCGGCACACAGGCGAAATTCACACGGATCAGCTAATGAGGAGTTCGGGGTGATGAGACGCGACCTGAAGCGAAACTCTGCACAAAGCGGCCAGGCTATCGTGCTGGTAGCGATTGCCATGATCGGCCTGCTGGCCTTTATGGTGCTGGCAATCGATGGCGGACGCTTCTACCAGCAGCGTCGCCGGGCGCAAAATGCCGCCGATATGTCCGCTCTGGCTGCCCTGTACATGTACATCAAGACCACCAATCCTTCCTCGACGGTCAGCGAGCACGACATGCTGGTCAAGATCAACGACATGGCCGAGAAAAACGAGATCGCTGACACCGACGGTACGCTCGGCAATGCCGTGAACGGCAACGTCACTGCCTGGTGGGTGGATAAAGACGGCCAGAAGCTGCCCCTGGGTGCGCCAGTGGCAATGCAAGACAGCACTTCTCGCTTCGCGCCGTCAGGGGTCAACGGCATCCAGGTTCAGGCCCGGATTCCGTATGGTACGTTCATTGGCGGCCTGGTCGGCCAGCCGACGCTGGTGGCTCTGGCCGACAGCATCGCCCGCATCACCATCACCTATAAACAATCCGACAACGATAAAGATTCCATCTTCACCGTCGGCGGGGATTGTAACAACCTGACCGATAGGATCGCCCATAACTACGTCGATACCAACACGTCCAAGTTCCTGGCGAGCGTGTACGTTGGCGGGAGCCTGGCCGTCGGCCAGCCGCCGCAAGGTGGCGTCAACGCCAGTGACTTTTACGGGGACTTCACAGTCGCCACCGTCACCGGCCAGGGCACGGTAGGAGCCTACAGCGATATTGGCACGGCGAATCCGTTCGCCGGTGGCGGCAACAACTTCCACGACAACCACAAATACATTCCGCCGGTCTCCACACCCAAAGGCTACCCGGATATTTATCTGGTGTACGGCCACGTGCTGGGGCCTGCCGACTTTTTCGACGGTGTTCACAACACGCCCGAAGGCCAATGGCACAAAGACCTGGGGATGCTTCAGGCCAAAGACCCCTTGCTCGTCTATGCCTACGTGGCGGGCGATCCGGGCGCGGAAGCGGCTATCCAGGCTGTCTACGACGCCAACCCCGGCAAACATCTGGTCATCTTCGTCGATGGCGACCTGACCACGAGCGGTAACAACGACTGGCAAAACACGACTCTGCTGGTCAGGGGCAAGTTCGATAACACGCGCACCGGACGCGACTTCTACACGGCAGGCCCCACCGTCGGCAACATCTCGGTCATGGCCGGGGCCAATCTGGGCGGCTGGCGGCAGTGCGCGAGCGATTCGGCCAACTGGGTCTTCCACGCCCAGGGCAACAATACGCAGTTTCACGGCATTGTTTACGTGCCGTTCGGCCAGATTTTCTTCGACGGCAATACGTCCGGCGGTCAGGACTTCTCGGATGCCGTTGTCGCCTACAGTGTCTATCTCAACGGTAACTCCTGGCAGTTCAATTTCGATCCGAGCAAACTCGTCTGGCCCGTCCCGGCAACTGAGCTTAATAAGTAACCAGGAGGATTGGTATGACACAGGTGACACCCCTAAGGCTACGGCGTAACCGCAAAGCAAGAGCGCAAGGTATGGTCGAATTCGCGCTGGTGCTTCCGATCCTCCTGTTCGTGTTTTTTGCCATCGTGGACTTTGGCTGGATGGTTTTCAACTATGCGCAGTTGTACAACAGCCTGCGCGAGGGCCTGCGCTACGGTTCCGTGAGCGGCTACGGCAGCACGCCCCAGTACCTGGACTGTGCCGCCATCCGCCAGTTCATCATTGACCATGCCGGTTTCTCCGGCATTAAGGCCACCGACATCACCATCCTTTACGACGATGGGCGGCCCGCCAGCACGGCTACCGATGCGAGTGCGCTGGGCGCTTGCGGCACGACCAGCTTCAGCCAGAACTCGTCTTACCTGAGTACCGATGGGAAAGGGGCGCGGAACCCGGATATGGGTGACCGGATCAACATCAGGTTGAACGTGACGGTGCCCTTCCTGACGCCGTTTATCCGTACTCTTGTGCCCGGTGGGGGCATCCAGATGACGATGAACAGCTCCCGCTCCATCTTCCCCGGTGGGTTGGGCTGAGAGGGACAGGATGAATTACATGCAACACACTAAGCTTATGAAACACAGACGGCGTATCCGCAAGCACGCACGCGGACAAAGCCTGGTCGAGGTCTCGCTCTCGCTGGTCGTGCTGCTGTTGATTGCCTTCGGCCTGATCGACCTGGGCCGCGCCTTCTTCACGACGGTTTCGATGAACAGCATCATCTCCGAAGGCGCGAACTGGGGAGCCGCCTATCCGGGCTGCATCCCTTCGGCGACCAACACCACAGCCGCTTCCCAGGTGCCGTCACAATGCCAGGGTACGAACTCCGTCCTGTGCCGGATGATGAACGAGAACACCAACCTGGACCCGGCGCGTGTGACCGATCTGAGTGTCACGCCGATCAACGCCCAACCGGGGCAGGTCGTCACGCTCTCGATGACCTACCGCCTGCCCATCATCACGCCGATCATCCAGGCCATGTTTGGCAGCGACTTTACACTGACCACAAAGGTACAGGAAGTCGTTCGCGGCGACGACGTACCCGATAAACCCGGCTCAACCGCAGCGGGCATGTGTTCTCAGGGCGGCGTCGCACCAGTCGGGCCGGTCTCCAATGTGCAGCAGAACCCGGTGGCCTGCAACGCCGGCAGCGCGACCTTCACCTGGACGGCTGTTTCGGCCACCGGCTACCGTATCTGGCGCAGTAACGTGAGCGCGCCCCTCCCCGCTACGGCTGACGTCACGCTGCCTGCTGGCGGTATAGCACCGGGGGATACCTACACCTGGACAGACCCGAACCCGCTTGGCTCTGGCGGTGCGGGCGGCAGCCGCAACTATACCATCACGGCCTACAATCAGGTGGGCAGCGGCCCCATCACCGACAGTACCCCCGTATACTTCAGCGGCAGCTGTCTGCCCATCCAGGTGACTGGCCTGACCGCTGGCACTTGCTCCGGCAATGGCATTAATCTGGTCTGGACTCCGCCGGGCGGTCCGAATGCTAACACCCTTGCCGATACGAGTATCGCCGGTTACGCGGTGATCGACGCCGGCACGAATATGAGGCGGTACAACTTCCCGGGTCGGGCCACCGCCAATGGAAACTACGTGTTCCAGACCGATCCGGTGGCGGAGGGATCGGCAACGATCTACATGCGGCCATATGACAGCAGCAACAACCTGATTGGACTGCCGTCTACGTCCCCGACGACGGTTGTGGTGAACTGCCCACCGACCAATGCTGAAGTCAGCGTGAATGTCACAGACAGCCCTGACCCGGTGATCGTGGGCAACCCGCTGACCTTTACCATCACCATCCATAACGCCGGGCCAGCGACGGCTAACGGCGTCCAGGTGACGGATGTGTTGAGCACGTCAGGCGGCGCAGCCTTCACCTTCGTCTCGGCCACGCCGAGCCAGGGAACCTGTTCGTATGCTGCGCCGACGGTCAGTTGCAATATCGGAAGCATCGCCAACGGCGGCAACGCCACGATCAATGTCGTCGTCACACCGACAGCAACGGGCAGTATCAGCAGCGACGCCAGTGAGACTCAGACGACGCAAGACATGAGTCCCATCGACAACCATCCGCTGCCCCAGACCGCGACGGTCATCACGACGCCGACTGCCGGGGTGTCGCTTTCTGCGCTGATCGGTCCCTCAAGCGTCACCGTTGGTAATGCTGCTGTCTATACGATTACAGTCAGCGTCACCCCTGGAGCGGCAGCAACCAACGTAGTGCTCACTGCACCGACACCGGCGGGCCTGACCTACCAGACGGCCACGGGGGCGTGTGCCGCCACCGGCGTGAATCCATGCAACCTGGGCACGCTGGCTGCTGGAAGCAACACCAATATTCAGGTCACGTACATTGTACCTGCCTCATATGTGTCGCCGAATCCCTTTACCTATACGGCCAGCGTGTCCTCGCCAGACGACAGCACACCGGGCGACAACAGCCGCAGCAAGCAGACGAACGTGAGTCCGGGCGCTATCCAGAACTTCCACTTCGTGAGCTGCACGTACAACGGCGGCGGCCAGCGCACCTATACGTTCACTTGGAACGCCTTTAACTGGCCCGGTGTGGATCACTTCCGCATCAAAGATCAATACACGTCCGAAACCTGGTCCAGCGCCAGCGGTACAGGCAGCGCGACGAGCATGACAATCCCGCCAACCGGCACGATCCACAAGAGCCACAGCGACGACCTCTTCTATATCGAGGCCCTCAATGCAAGCAATGTGGTCGTGGGTTCCCGATCTGTGCCGTCGGTGACGACAACCTGTAGCTAGGCCGAACCTCACCCCGACCCCTCTCCGCAAGCCGAGAGAGGGCAGGGGGTGAGGTCGATGAGCGAACCAACCCAATTGCCGACTGTTCCTGGAAAGCCAGCGGTAATGGAGCGACAAGATGGCAACCACACCCAATTATGACCAGATCCACCAGCTTATGGCTGCGGACAAGAAGGCCGAGGCACGACAAGCCTTGAAGTCGATCCTGTTTCGGAACTCAAAAGACCCGCACGCCTGGTGGCTGTATGCGCAGGTTGCAGAGGATAAGCAACAGCTTTACCACATCCTTGAGGCGCTGGTCGAACTGCCCATCAACCCGTATACGGCACGGGCGCGGGCCATGCTGAACTCGATGCCCTACCAACCCTCCAGGAAAAAGGTTCAGTCCCCGCCACGCGCGCGGCGTGAAAATAGTTCGTGGATCACGCTTGCCGCTTGCGTACTGACAGTCCTGGCCGTCATGCTTGGGGCCGCCATCATCATTGTGGTCAGCCCCAGGGCCGGGTCTGCGGCTGCCGGGCAGCCCACCGCAGTCCTCGAATTGGCGACGCAGGCTCCCCAGCCGACGAAAACTCCGGTGCCGACGGCCACCCTCATACCCACCAGCACGCCCCGCCCCAGGGTCGTATGGGTGCTGCCCTCGGCGACGCCCAGCCCCACGCCGGTTGACATAGCGAAGGCGCTGCCACCTCTCAACCAGTTCTTGCTCGATCACCGCAGTGCGCTGGACATGGCCGCAGCCGACCTGGCCAAAGCGCTGGCCGAGTCCGATCAAATTTCTATCGATACGCTTGAGGCGGCCAAAACCGAGGCTGCGCGAATCCGCAAACTGCGCAACGAAGTGACCTTGCTGAATACCAGCGCTGTACCGGCGGATGTTCGTCTGCAAGTCGTTTTCCCGGCGCACGTTGCTTATACCGATTACGCCAACAGCGTGCTGCAATGGATGGATTTGCAGATTCAGGCGTACCAGACCTATACGGATATTGCCCAGGCCAAGACCGACGATGTTGCAGCAGTACGCAAGCGCTGGACGCAGCAGACCGCGCTCGCGTCCAAGCAGGCTGACCTGGTCAAGTTGAAGCGTGCCGCCCTGGACAAGGCCCTGAACGCCTACAATGCCTACACGGCCAGAATGATGGTGACCGAACAACTCTCAGGCCAGGCCAGCATTTTTGACAGCACTTTTGACGGCCAGGAGCAAACGGTTGTCAGGTTATCCGGGGGTAAGTACCGGGTTGTCTACCGGATCGCGCCGGTAGACGGCAGTAAACCGGCACTGACCCTTGTTCCCAGGGATGGAGCCGGCCCAAAGATGCAGTTGATCGGCGGCTCCAAAGTCGATACGAGCGGCAACCAGAGTTTGGAACTGGCCGCTGGTTACTATACCGTCGTTGCCGAATCGCTCAATTGGTGGGTCGTGGCCTTCGATCCCCAGTAGCCGCCAGCAGCCAAGTGCCCGGCGGGATCATGGGGACTGGTCCCGCCGCCTTATGTTCTCAGCCGCTTCACCTTCTTCGCTCACACTACCCCTCAGCCTACAGCCTAATCCAGATTCCTCGTGTAAGGCGAGACAGGTCTCTCTCTCGTCAGAGCATTGAACTTGGTTTATACTCACCCTCACTTCGGTGGGGCACTCCCGCATATCTGTTGGAAGACTGGACAAACTGAGGGGACACGTTAAGGCAATGGCTACCACGACTGAAAAACCGGCCAAGAAGACTCCGCCCGCTTCACAAAAGCAGTCCATCAAGGAGCGCCGCGCGGCGCAGAAGCAACGCCAGCAGCGCCAGCAGCAAATCCTGTTGACGATTGTCGCGGTGGCGCTGCTGGTCGGCGTGATCTTGATGGTCTTTATCTCGACCCGCCCGGCGGAGGCGTATATGCCCCCGGAAGTACCGGCGCGCTACAAGGATTTTGCGGCCCAGAAGTTGATGGGCGTCACGCCGGATGGCTACCCCTATCTGGGCGCGGAGAATGCACCAACGACGCTCGAAGAGATCGGCAGCTTTTCGTGCATCGTCTGCCAGCAATATCACAAGGATGTATTCGTCAACCTCCTCGACAAGTTCAAGTCCGGGCAGGCCAAATTTGTGTATATCCCGGTGACGACGACGGGCGAATTCAATCCCGATGGCGCAACGCGCGGCGCCTTATGCGCGGCACAGCAGGGCAAGTTCTGGGAGATGCACGATATTCTCTTCGACTGGCAGACGCGCTATGGCAGCGGCGCCAACGATGCGGGCCGCCTGACGACGGCTGCTGGGGCGCTTGGCATGGATACAGGCCAGTTCAGCGCGTGCCTGAACTCGCAGGCGGTGAAAGACCTGATTGCGAAGGCACAGGCCGAAGCCGACAAGCGCGGCATGACAGGCACGCCCACCGTTTTCCTGGACGGCAAGCAAATTCAGCCCGTGCCGCAGGATCAACACGTGCCGACACTGGCCGAACTGCGCGGCCTGATCGAAGCCAAAGCGGCGGCCAGGTAGCCGCAGCAGCACCAGCGCCATGCCTACCGACCCGTCAATCATTGTCGATGCGCACGAGGATATTGCGCATAACGTTGTCAATTATCGGCGCGACTTTACGCGAAGTGCCTACGCCAAGCGCCGCATAGAAGCCAACACCGACATCCCTGGGTTGACGGGCACGGTCATGACCGGGTTGCCGGAAGCCCTGTTGGGGCGGGTCGCTGTCATCTTTGGCACGCTCTTTGTTGCGCCTGCGTGGGCGGCAGAAAAGGGCGGCATTCATGCCGAAATCAGCTATGAGACCCCGGCGCAGGCTTACAAATACGCGCTCGACCAGATCGACGTGTACCACCGCCTGGCCGACGACAACGAGCGAATCAGCCTGATACGCACGCAGGCGGAACTGGCGGCAGTGCTGGCGACCTGGGCCGAAGGCGTGGAATTCGACAAACACAAGGTCGGCCTCCTGATCTCAATGGAAGGGGCCGACCCGATCCCCGAACCCCAGGCTTTCGAGGAATGGTACGAACGTGGGGTGCGGGCGGTGGGGCTGGCCTGGTCGGAGACACGCTATAGCGGCGGGACAAGGCGGCCCGGCCCACTGACCGGGCTGGGCCGTGAACTGCTCGAAGTGATGGCCTCGTTCAAGGCTATTCTCGATCTGAGCCACATGGCCGAAGAAGCCTACCTCGAAGCGGTGGATCGCTACGAAGGGCCAGTCATCGCCAGCCACAGCAACCCGCGTGCCTTCTGTAACACGGATCGCCACCTCTCCGACGACATGATCCGGCGGCTGGCCGAGCGCGACGGCGTGATGGGCATCGTGCCGTACAACGCATTTCTGCGCAACGACTGGTCGAAGACGGATCGTAAGTCGGCAGTCACACTGGCAACAGTGGCAGCGGCCATCGATCACGTCTGCCAGGTCACCGGGGCGGCGCGGCACGTCGGCATCGGGAGCGATTTCGACGGCGGCTTCGGCTACGAACATACGCCAGCGGAAATCGACACAGTAGCCGATCTGCAATTGATCGGCCCGCTGCTGGCTGCGCGAGGCTATACAGCCGACGACATTGCCGCCATCCTGGGCGGCAACTTTTTGCGGATTCTGCGGGCTGCGCTCCCGGCCTGATCGCTACACAGGACAAAGGGCCATATGGGGAAGCTGTCGCAGGTCGGTATCGCAGTGACCGTGCTTGGCGGGGTCATCACCCTGATCGGCCTGTTCCCAAGCGTCACAGGCTTTGAGCCATCGAGCGGCGTCGGCATTCTGCAAATCCTGGTTATCCTGGCCGGGTTCTCCACTTTGATCGCAGGGGCGTTTATCTTCGTGCAGAGCACGTACTACCCCGGTGTCCGGCATAACCTGGCGCAGCAGATCGCGGTGCGCCTGAGCATGACCGGGCTGGTCATCGCTACGGCGTCGGGCCTGGCCGATGTGCTTGGCTTTGGCTCGCACCCGCCAGGTCCCGAACATCGCCCATTCCTGGGAACTTTGCAAGCTGCCGGCCTGATCGGCGGGTTCCTGATCGCGTCGGCGGGCGTGATCATCTTCGCGCTGATGGGTGACGCTGCGCCGCCTGACGATTCAGGCGATCACTCAGGCGATAAACCCCAATCCTGAGAGATTCGTGTGTGAAGACCCCTTTGCTGGTGAAAGTCGGCGGTTCGTGAGCCATACTGTGCCGTAGGAGTCAGGTACGATGGCAGCAACGCCTAAGCAACTACGCGAAAAGGCGCAAACGGTCTGCGAACGGTTGGTGGCGTTATACGGCGCACAGCCGCTCGTGCCGCGCCGGGAGCCGATGCACGAACTGATCTCTACCATCCTGTCGCACCGCACCACGCAGGAGAACGAAGAGGTGGCCTACAGGAACATGTGGAAACGCTTCGGGTCGTGGGAAGCGATCCGTGATGCGCCCGTCGATGAACTGACCGAGGCCCTTTCGCCCGCCAATTACCCGGAGGTCAAAGCGCCGTACATCAAAGGTGCGCTCGAACGAATCTTCGCGGAGCGTGGCGAGGCGTCGCTGGAATTCCTGCGGGACATGCCCGTCGATCAGGCGCTCGACTGGCTGATGTCGCTGCCGGGTGTCGGCATCAAGACGGCTTCGCTGGTGTTGTTGTTCTGCTTCAGCAAGCCCGTCCTGCCCGTCGATACGCACGTTCACCGCGTCTCACAGCGCGTCGGGTTGATCGGGCCGAAGGTCACGCCCAACGCGGCACACGCCCTGCTGCTCGATCTCCTGCCGCCCGATCCGTATGTGCTGTTCAATTTCCACATTGCCAATCTGAAACACGGCCAGCGAATCTGCGTGTGGGGAACGCCGCACTGCGAACGCTGCCCGCTGACGGACATCTGCGATTGGTATCAGGCCAACCGCGCCAGGCAGTAACTGGCCCCACCCCGTCTCGCTCCGAAGTCGGCCCCGCCAGGCGTGTCGATATTGTCCGGCGAGGGTGGATGAGGCCACGATCCATATTACTATTTGGCGGTCTGGGTTGCGGCGGCAGTGGGCGGGGGTGGGGTTAGCCGACCCACCTCCGAAGGTGGGGCCATGTCGTCCTCTCCCGGCACTGCCAGCAGCGAAGGCATGTCCACGTCTGGCGTGATGGGGCCGACCAGGACCGGCGTGCCGGGCCGGGGATTCCACTTTCCGGTATCGCCGTCCGCTTCGAGTGTCACCGAAACGATGTCGTAAACCCGGAAGGCATATTTTTGCCACTGGACTTGCAGCGTGTACGTTCCGCTGGAGTCGGCTTTCAGGACGCCCAGGCTGGTCGAGAACGGGATGGCGTCCATGATTGCGCCCAGGTAAGCGTTGTTCAGCGACGGGCCAAGTTTGTTGTCGGCATTGTGAACATGGGTTTTCCCGAACGGTGTCAGCCGTCCGGCGTCCGTGACCCAGGCTTCCAGCACCGCACCGTCTGGCAGCTTGGCGCCTGCTGGCAGCTTCACGTCTATTTCGGCTGCGGCGGCTTCCGTCAGGATGAAAGCCTTGCCCGTCGCGCCTTTCAGCCCGGCGGCTTCGCCGAGCCTGGTCAGCCGGAGCGAAATGCCCTGTCCGGTGCTGAGGTCGGGCATTGGGCCGAGCAGCTTATCGACATCCACCGCTTCGCCGGGCTTACCGTCACTGATTGCGCCTTGCAGAATATTCGAGCCAGGGCGCGGATCCCAGGGCGTGACGTTGCCATCAGTTTCAATGGTGATGAATACTGTGTCGTAGGGCGCCAGGTTATAGTTGGGCCATTTCATAGCGGCGGTCAGGTTGCCCTTTCCGTCATCCACCAATTGGCCTGCGGTCAGCCAATAGCCAATCGCATTTTCCAACGCCGCCACCGTCCGGTTGCCATAACGAGGGCCGAAGCGTTCGTCGGCGGTGGCCGCATTATTGGCAGGACTGGCAATCGCACCAGCATCCACCAGCCAGCCTTCAAACACCGTCTTTTCAGGTATCTTATACCCATCGGGCAGTTTCATTGTCAACGTGACCCAGCCACTCGCTGCATCGAGCGTGGCCGATCCAGTCGCTTTTCCCAGCCCGTTGGCGTTGGCAAGCGGCGTCGGCTTCAGTTCCACCTGGATGGGGCTGCCCTCTTGCGCGCGCAGCGAACGTGGGACCCAAACGGCGACCAATACGATACACACCACCAACCGCAAACGCATTGTGGCCTCCTTGTTATTGGGCAGAGTGTCGTCAAGATGAGATTGCCTTCGCCCATTAAAGCACGAATTTGTGAAACTTGCATAACAACCTTGACAAGTCCGGCAATCCGGTTTAGCATGGTCAACATCATTAAAAAGTTGTAAAGTACCACACAAAAGCGCTGATCCGGGCGAGTACTCGTCAAGCGATGTTCAGAGAGCCGCCGAGATGCTGAGAAGGCGGTACAGGCGCAGACGGGGAATGGGCCGGGGAGCTGCAAGGGCAAACGCCGCGTGCCAGTAGCCCAAGCCGGAGCCGCCACCGTTAACAGGGCTGAAGGTATAGTGCGCTTGTACCTGCAATGAGTGATCTCGGCCACTGACCCCTCCTTGGGGCACAATGGCAGAGATAAGTTGGGTGGCACCACGGGAGAACCCCTCTCGTCCCTTCGAGGAGAGGGGTTTTGTGTTTCCTGGAGGAGCCGACCTATGACCGCATCACCTGTCGCCTTTCGCCCCATTGCGCGCAGTCTGTATGCGCCCTCGTTTGAGGAAGTCGCTCAACTGTTTGAGCAGGGCGATCTTGTCCCCGTGTACCGCGCCCTGCCTGCCGATCTCGAAACGCCCGTTTCCGTTTACCTGAAGCTGGCCCAGCCCGGCGAAGCGTCCTTTTTGCTGGAAAGCGTGGAGGGCGGCGAGCAGGTAGCCCGCTACTCGTTCCTGGGCATCAACCCCACCGCGATCCTCACCGCGCAGGGCCAGCAGGTGCGCGAGCAGCGCGGCGACCAGATCACGGCCAGCACACTGCAACCCGGCCAGGATGCTTTGAGCGTGATCAAGAACGCGGTGGAGCGCTTCAACCCGGTGGCGCTGCCCAATCTGCCACGCTTTGTCGGCGGCGCGGTGGGCTTCCTGAGCTACGACATTGTGCGTTCCTTCGAGCGGCTGCCCGCCACCGCCACCGACGATCTGAAGCTGCCCGATGCAGCCTTCATGCTGGTCGATACCCTGGTCATGTTCGACCACGTCAAGCATCAGTTGATCGTCCTCTCGAATGCCCACAACCAGGGCGATCCGCGCGCCGCCTACGATGCAGCCGCCGAGCGGATTGAGGCCATTGTCGCGCGCCTGAAAGCACCGTTGCCCACTGCGCCTGTACCGGAATCGGCCAACCAGAGCCAGCTAACCTCGAACGTGACGCAGGCTGAATTTGAGGAGCGCGTGCGGCGCGCCAAAGAGTACATCGCGGCGGGCGACGCTTTCCAGATCGTATTGTCGCAGCGGCTTTCGCGGGAGACGAACGCCGATCCGTTTGCCATTTACCGGGCGCTGCGGATGCTCAACCCATCGCCGTATATGTTCCTGCTGAATTTCCCGGCGGACGACATCCACGTCATCGGCGCGTCACCGGAGATGATGGTGCGCTTCGATGCCGAAACGCGAACGGCGATGGTGCGGCCTATTGCCGGGACAGCGCCGCGCGGCCTGACCCATGAACAGGATCAGCAAAACGAGGCGGCAATGCTGGCCGATCCGAAAGAACGCGCCGAACACGTCATGCTGGTTGACCTGGGCCGCAACGATCTGGGCCGCGTCTGCGATTACGGCACGGTCACTGTCCCGCAGATGATGATCGTCGAGCGCTTCTCGCACGTCATGCACATCGTTTCGCATGTCCAGGGCCACCTGCGCGAAGGCATGGACGCCTACGATCTGATCCGCGCCACGTTCCCGGCGGGCACGCTGTCCGGCGCGCCCAAGATTCGGGCGATGGAGATCATCGAGGAATTGGAGGGGACGCGGCGCGGGCTGTACGGCGGCGCGGTGGGCTATTTCAGCTACGGCGGCAGCATGGATACGTGTATCGCCATTCGCACACTGCTCATGCGTGGTCGGACAGCGTACATTCAGGCGGGCGCTGGACTGGTAGCGGATAGCGACCCGACCCGCGAGTACGAGGAGTCGCTTAACAAGGCGCGGGCGGTGGCCGTCGCCATCCAGAATGCGGAAGAGGGGTTGTTTTGAACCTCGCCGTGCGCCCTAAAGCCGCAGGGCCGAGATTACGAAGCCCCTGCGGGGCTGAATAGAGATCGGCTTCCCTCGAGAGGGGCCGGGGGCGAGGTGAATTCCAGCGAAAGGGGAAACGATGATCGTCTTGATCGATAACTACGACAGCTTCACCTACAACGTCGCGCAGGCGTTCGGGCAGCTTGGCGCGGACATTCGAGTCTACCGCAACGACGCGCTGACCGTTGACGAACTGGAAGCGCTGGCCCCGTCGCACATCGTCATCTCGCCCGGCCCCGGCACACCCGACGACGGCGGCATCTCGCTCGAAACGATCCGCCGCCTGGGGCCGAAAATCCCGACGCTGGGCGTGTGCCTGGGCCACCAGTGCATCGGGCAGGTCTTCGGCGGCGAGGTCGTGCGCGCGCCCCGGCTGATGCATGGCAAAACGTCGCAGGTGTATCACCACAACGATCCGCTCTTTGACGGGGTTCCTTCGCCCTTCGAGGCCACGCGCTACCACAGTCTGATCGTGGATCAGCCGAAGCTGCCGGACGTGCTCAAGGTTACGGCAGTCACCGATCAGGGCGAGATCATGGCGCTGCGGCACGTCGAGTATCCGGTGGTGGGCGTGCAGTTCCACCCGGAAAGCATCCTGACAGCCTGTGGCCCGCGCATCTTGCAAAACTTCCTGGAAAACCGACTGTAAACTATAATGCAGGGGAGAAGATAATTATGAGCATCCAACACGCGATCAGCAAAATATCGAAGCGGCAAGACCTGACCCTTGAAGAAGCCGAAGCCGCGATGGACGAGATCATGATGGGAGCGGCCACGCCCGCCCAGATCGGCGGCTACCTGATGGCTCTGCGGCTCAAGGGCGAAACAGTGGACGAGATCACCGGCAGCGCCCGCTCGATGCGCCGCGCCGCCAACCATCCGCCCCTGCGCACCAATGGGGTGATCGACACCTGCGGCACGGGCGGCGACGGCGTGGGCACGTTCAACATCTCTACGACGGTAGCCTTCGTCGTGGCGGGCGCGGGGCTGCCCGTCGCCAAGCACGGCAACCGCTCCGTGTCCAGCAAATCCGGCTCCGCCGACGTGTTGGGTGCGCTGGGCGTCAACCTCAACCTGACGCCGGAACAGGTCGGGGAGTGCATCGACCAGGTGGGGATCGGGTTCCTGTTCGCGCCCGCCTTCCACCCGGCCATGAAGCACGCCATCGGCCCCCGGCGCGAACTGGGCGTGCGCACGATTTTTAACATCCTCGGCCCGCTGACCAACCCCGCCGGGGCACGCCGCCAATTGATGGGCGTCTACGCGCCGGAACTGACCGAGCCGCTGGCGAACGTATTATGCCAGCTTGGTGGCGAGGCGGCCTTTGTGGTGCATGGCGACGGCGGCCTGGACGAATTGACGACCACCGGCCCCAACCGCGTCAGCGAACTGCGCGATGGCACGGTACGCACCTACACGCTTGATCCGCAGTCGCTCGGCTTCAAGCCTTGCCAGCCGGAGGATTTGCTCGGCGGCGACCCGCAGCAGAACGCGGCCATCACGCGCGGCTTGCTGGACGGTTCGCTGGACAGCGCCAAGCGCGACGTGGTGCTGCTCAACGCCGGGGCCGGGATCGTGGCGGGCGGGCTGGCGGCTGACCTGCCCACCGGGATCAAGCTGGCGGCGCAGAGCATCGACAGCGGCGCGGCACTGGACAAGTTGAATGCGCTGGTCGAGTACTCGCAGCGCTACGTCCAGGTGGCGAACTGATGGCACTCAAGGGCATCACAGCGACGGGCACGATCCTCGACAAGATTGTGGCCCGTAAGGTCGAGGAAGTGGCGGCGCTGCACGTTCATCCCCGCGCTGTACAGAGTGCCAGGCTCCACGCTCCGCGAGACTTTGCCGGAGCACTCCAACGTGAGCAGATAGCCCTGATCGCGGAGATCAAGCACGCCTCGCCCTCCAAAGGCATCTTGATCGAGCATTTTGACCCGGTAGCGCTCGGCAAAACCTATGCGCAGAGCGGCGCGGCGGCCATCTCCGTGCTGACCGATCAGGACTTCTTCAAGGGCAGCCTGGACGATCTACGCGCCGTGCACAGCGCCGTGCCGATCCCGGTACTGCGCAAGGATTTCACCATCGATCAGCGGCAGATCATCGAGGCGCGAGCGGCGGGCGCGGATGCCATTCTGCTGATCGTTGCCATTCTGGACGATTCGCGCTTGCAAGATTTGTTCAATGCAGCCTGGGATTACAGCCTTGCTGCACTGATCGAAGTTCACACCGAGCAGGAAATGGAACGGGCGCTGCGCCTCAACCCACCCTTGATCGGCATCAACAACCGCGACCTGCACACCTTCACCGTCGATCTGAGCGTCACCGAACAGCTGGCGTCGATGGCCCCGCCGGACGTGACGCTGGTGGCCGAGAGTGGCATCTTCACCGTCGAGGACGTGGAGCGAGTCGCGGCGGCGGGCGTGGACGCCATTCTCGTCGGCGAATCCATCGTCAAGTCACCGGACATGGGCGCACAGGTGCGCGCCCTGAGCAGCGTCAAGCGGCAGGGGCGGCGATCATGACCCTGGTCAAGATTTGCGGGATCACCAACTTTCTTGATGCACGGGTCGCCGTCGAGGCCGGCGCGGATTTCCTGGGCTTTATCTTCTACGAGAAAAGTCCGCGTAAGGCCGATCCCGAAGTGGCGGCGCGGATCATGGGCGCGTTCGCGGGTGAGGAACTAGAACCTGTCGGCGTGGGCGTGTTCGTCAACCCGCCCTGTGAGGAGCTGCACCGCACGCTGACCGAATGTGGTCTCAAAGCGGCGCAGGTTCATCGCACGAACCGCGAAGGTCTGAACGAGATTCGGGCTGCGGTGTACGGTGCAGCCTTCCCGGCCATCCAGCCGCGCACACTGGACGAGGCGCTGGTTGGGCTGGAACTGGTCAACTTCGATGCCGAAGCGGGCGATCCGCCGCGCCCGTTCCAAACGCCGCACTGGTGTCCGCTGCTGCTGGCCGATGCCTACCACGCCAGCTTGCCGGGCGGCACGGGCGAGCGCGCCGACGCGGACATTGCCCGGCAGTTGGCGACGCGGGTGTCCCGATTGGTGCTGGCAGGTGGCCTGACGCCGGACAACGTGGGCGATGCGATCCGCGCGGTGCGGCCCTGGGCAGTGGACGTGGCAAGCGGTACGGAGGAGTCACCGGGCAAGAAAGATCACGGTAAGGTCAGGGCGTTTATCCAGGCGGTGAGAGAAGCAGACAAGGAATTAACTCGATTATGACTGCACAACCCCAGATCGCGCTGCCCGACGAGCGCGGCTATTTTGGAAAATATGGCGGGCGCTTCGTCCCGGAAACGCTCATCCCGGCGCTGGACGAACTGACCGAGGCGTACATGCGCCTCAGAGACGATCCCGATTTTCAGGCGGAGCTGGCGCAGCTTCACCGCACCTACACCGGGCGGCCCACGCCGATCAGCTATGCCCGGCGGCTGTCGGAACACCTGGGCGGCGCGCAAATCTACTTGAAGCGTGAAGACCTGGCGCACAGCGGGGCGCACAAGATCAACAACGCGCTCGGTCAGGCTCTGCTCGCCAAGCGCATGGGCAAGCAGCGCATCATCGCGGAGACGGGCGCGGGCCAGCACGGCGTCGCCTCGGCTACCGCTTGCGCGCTGCTCGGCCTGGATTGCCACGTCTACATGGGCAGCGTGGACATGGCCCGCCAGCAGCCCAACGTTTTCCGAATGAGACTGCTCGGTGCGGAAGTCTGCGCAGTAGACAGCGGCAGCCGGACGCTCAAGGACGCCATCAACGAGGCGATCCGCGACTGGGTGACGAACGTGCGCGACACCTACTATCTGCTCGGATCGGCGCTCGGCCCGCATCCCTACCCGGTCATGGTGCGCGATTTCCAGTCGGTGATCGGGATCGAGGCCCGCCAGCAGATCGTCGAACTGGCCGGGAGGCTGCCGGACGTATGCGTGGCCTGCGTGGGCGGCGGCAGCAATTCGATTGGCCTGTTCTACCCGTTCAAGGATGACGCCGACGTGCGGCTGATCGGTGTGGAGGCAGGTGGGCGCGGCATCGCCAGCGGGGAGCACGCGGCTCGCTTCTCCGATCCATCCAAAGGACGGCTGGGCGTGCTGCACGGCTCGCGCTCCTACGTCTTGCAGGACGAGAACGGGCAAATCGCCGAGACGCACAGCATCTCGGCGGGCCTGGATTACGCCGCCGTCGGGCCGGAACACAGCTACCTGCGCGAATTGGGCCGCACCGAATACACGCTGGCAACCGACGACGAAGCACTGGAAGGCTTCCAGATGTTGTGCAAGATGGAAGGCATCATCCCCGCGCTGGAATCGTCACACGCCATCGCGGAGGCGATCCGCCTTGCGCCGACCATGCCGCGCGACTCGATCATGCTCGTCAACCTGTCCGGGCGCGGCGACAAAGACCTGGACACAGTGATCAAGGCGTTGGGGCAATAGGACTGAGCAAGGAGCGCTGACCGAAAGTCAGCCTCCTATAAGCGACGGAAAGACAACCATGAACACTATTCAAACTGGCCTCAGCGCCATCGAGCAAACCTTCAGCCGAGCGCGTGCCGAGCACCGCGCCGCCTTTCTGCCCTATTTCACCATCGGCTACCCCGACTTACCGACCTCGCTGGCGGTGATCGAGGCGCTGGTCCAGGCCGGGGGGGACATCATCGAACTGGGCGTGCCCTTCTCCGATCCGCTGGCCGACGGCCCGACCATCCAGCACGCCTCGCAGGTGGCGCTGCACAACGGCATCCGAGCGGCGGACTGCATCCAGGCGGTGCGGACACTGCGTTCACGCGGCGTGACGGCGCCGCTCATCTTGATGGGCTACATCAACCCGATCCTGGCTTACGGCATGGAGCGTTATGTGCGCGATGTGGCAGAAGCGGGCGGCAGCGGCTTCATCGTTCCCGATCTGCCGCCGGAGGAAGCAGGCGAAATGGCCGGCTACTGCGCGGCCAGCGGTCTGGCGCTGATCCCGCTGCTGGCCCCGACCAGCACGCCGGAGCGCATCCGGCAGGTCGTCGCCAGCGCGCACGGATTCGTGTACCTGGTTTCGGTGACGGGCGTCACCGGAGCGCGTGACGTGCTGCCCGACCTGGGCGACTACGTCCGACGGGTGCGCAGCCTGACGACGCTGCCCTTGAGCGTTGGTTTTGGCATCAGCAAGCCCGACCAGGTGAAGATGATCGCCGGGCTGGCCGACGGCGTGGTCGTTGCCAGCGCCCTGATCCGGCTGATGGAGACGGACGGCATCGAAGCCGTCAAAAAGCTGGCGGCCAGTCTGCGCGCGGCGTGCGCAAGGGGGTGAGTTAACCGCACCCCTGTCCACTTCGTAGGGAGGGGAAACCGGAGGAGGCTACGTTGCCGTCAGGACGCCGACCAGGTGGACGGGCGGCGTGATCCGCGACAGCGCCACACTCAGCCAGAAGAGCAGCGGGTGAAAGGCGAGATAGGATGGGTCTTTCACCGTTCGCAATAAGGTGCAGTCCAGCGCAGCCTTGCTTGCCAGCGCCATGATGCGCGATGGTGTGTTGGCCCGGTACATCACCGGAAAGGTATCCGCCTCGGCGCGGCCATACAGGCGGGGAACCAGCGTGCGTTGCAGCGGGCGCAGCAGGCGGTTCAGGCGGGCGATCAGGCTGGCGGCATTCGGGGTCAGGAACACAAAGCAGCCGCCAGGGCGCAGCACGCGCCGGATTTCGTCAAAGACACGAACCGGATCGGGCAGGTGTTCCAGGACCCAGCTACAGGTCACCAAGTCGATGCTCCCCGCGCGGATCGGCAGACAATCGGCAAGGGCTTCAGCGCGCGGCAAACCGGGGAGACGATGTTCCCGCAGCGACTGGAAATCCGGATCAAGGCCGAGGGGATGCGCCACCAGTTCGCCAAGCTGTTCGAGGACGCCGCCGCGCCCGCAGCCCAGGTCGAGGACCCGCATCCCCGGTTGCAGGCGCTGGCGAATCAGTTCTTCGTAGACTTCGGTGGCAGGCCGCCAGCCGGGATGCCCGGCGCGGTAGCGTGCCCGATATTCATTCTGTCGATCCAGCGAGAGGCTCATTGGACTGGCGGCGCGGACGTTTCGTCGGCGTGACGGCGGCCCCGCTGTATCAGTGGCGGCGGGGCCGGTGGGCGATTTTCCACGATCCACACTTCGTTTTCGATCTTCTTGTTGGGCACGACGTGCAGCTTGCCGTCGGGGGCACGAATGCGCGTTTTGCGCAGGTCGATATGCTCGATCACGCCCTGCACGTCGCCAGACTTGATGGTAAAGCCGTTGCCAAAGTCCGGGTCGGAGGCCAGAAAGATGCCCGCAATGATGTCGCCCAGGTTGCCGGAAGCCGCACCTGCCACGCCCAACGCCACCAGGCTGATGCTGCTGCCGACGGCCAGCGCAATGGCGTTCAGCCCGAGCGCTTGCAGCACGCCGGCGATGATCAATATCCATCCCCCGAATGTCAGCGCCGCCTGCATCAAGTCGATCATCGCGCTCTTGACGCGCGCCCGCCGCGCCGCCGCCCCCACCATGCGCAGCAAAAGGGACAAAAAGAAACTACCGCCGAGGACAATGGCAATTGCACCCAGAATGGCGGGCAACACCTGCGTAACGAACAGCGCAGCAGCGGTTTCAATGGTCAATCGTGGGTCCATAACTCGTCTGTCCTGAAGCAAAGGGTATCGCGCGGGCTATTTTAGCAGGATGGCCGCCGCCACCCAACTCCTATTCCACGCCGGAAAGCAGGGGCTGAATCGGTAGCAAAGGGCAAAGGAGACGAGGGCCAGCGCTTAAAACCGCGTAGGCCGGGATTTTGTATTGGATGCCGACCCGTCAGGGGACAGGGGCACGAACACTGATCTGCTACGTCAGCGGGATGTTCAGTATGCGGCTGAGTTTCATGACAGTGAAGCGATTGCGCAGGTAATGGCCGTATTGCATCCCCAATGGGATTTCGTCTGCGCCCAGCCCAAGCGACTGGCCGTCGGTGGCGGCCCCGGCCTGCCGCAGGTAGCCCACGATCTCTTGCGGCGCGGGAACCATCGCGGCGACAGCTTGAATCTCGTCCCAACACTCGGCGATCCGCTTCTTAACCCGCTCAAAGCCGGCTTCCGTCAGGTCGAGGAATGGTGCATGTTCGCGGATCACGTCGTCGGCCAGCGCGCCGTACCCCTGCCGAATCGCGGCGATCTCTTGCTCCCGGTCAGGGAGCGTGGCCGCTTCCAGCCGATCCAGCATTTGCTGGCGGCTCAGGGCACGGAGCTTCGCGTACTGCTCGGCCACCAGTGTCAGCGCAAAGCCGACTTTTGCCCCGTGCAAAATGGCAGGCCGGTGCTCTTGCAGCAGCTTCATCTCCCAATAATGGGATGCATGATGCTCTGCGCCAGAGGCCGGGCGCGAATTGCCGAAGTCCAGCATACACAACCCGGATTCGATCAGCGCATCCATCAGTTGCCGGACGCCTTCCCGCGAATTTTGACCGATCTCCGGCGCGTGCTTGATGCAGCTTGCAATCGCCGCCTGAGAGCGCTTGAAGATGGCCTCGTCAAACGGCTCGTCCCAGACGATGTGGCCCACCTTCCAGTCGGCCAGCGACGTGATCTTGCCGATCATGTCCCCAAAGCCCGCCGCGATCAGTTTATGCGGCGCGCTGCACAGCGTGTCCAGATCGGCGAACAGGGCTACCGGCGCCTGGCATAGAATGGTCTGCTTGACGCCGGAAATGACAATCGGCGCGCCAATCGAGGTGAAGCCATCGACGGATGGCGCAGTGGGCATCGAAATGAAGGCTTTCCCGGTGCGGTGGCTGACGAAGCGCGTGATGTCGGTGAGCGTCCCGGAGCCAACCGCCAGGTACGTTCTGTCGTCTAGCGGCGCTTCGACCAGCACCTGGACGAGATAATGTTCGTCTGCGATCACTTCCGCGCCGGTTAGCCTGACGACATTCACGGCGAGACCGTGCTCGGCCAACGCCTGCTGGACGCGCTGCCCAAGTGCCCGGTAGGTGTTGTCGTCGCACACAATGGTAAAACGCCGAAGCTGCTTCTGGTCTGCGTATTCGACCAGTTTCGAGATGGCATCGCTTCCGACGTAGATCGGGTCAATGGTGGTCATGGCTTGTTCCTCACGTTGCGATGCTCACTCTGGCTGATCGAGTGCATCACGCCGCGCAACTGCTGATAGGTTTCCTGATATTTCTGAACAAAGAACTGGTAAGCCTGGTGCCGTTCGGGATCGGGCCGGTACTCGCCCACCACCTCGACCATGTGCTGCGAGGCATCGGCCAGTGTCGGATATAGCCCTGCGCCCACCGCCGCCAGCACCGCCGACCCCAACAGGGACGCTTCTGGCACGCGGGTGATATAGATCGGCTGGCCTACCACGTCCGCGTAAATTTGCATAAACAATTTGCTCTGCGTTGCCCCGCCGCAGGCGATCACCCGCGAGATGGCGCACTGATGGCGGATGAAGGTATCCAGAATGTCCTTCATCCCGTAGGCGATACCCTCCATCATCGCGCGGAAGACGTGCGCCCGGCTGGCTTGCAGCGACAGCCCCAGGATCACGCCGCGTGCCAGCGAGTCGGTGTGCGGCGTCCGGTTGCCCTGGAAGTAGTCGAGCACGATCAATCCCTCCGAACCGGGCGGGATTTGGGCGGCCTCATCGTCCAGGAGGCGATAGACCGCGCCGCCAGTGCGCGCCACCTGCTCGACCAGGTCCTGCGCGAAGTTTCGCTTAAACCAGTTCAGAATTGAACCCGTTGAAACCTGGCCGCCTTCAATCAGATTCAAACCCGGAATCACTGCGTCGGGGAAGCTGCCAAAAACGCCGGGAAAGTGTACCTCGTTGGCTGTCAACCCGGAAAGAACATTGGACGAACCCATCACCACGCCCAGGTCACCCGGTTCGACCACGCCCAGGCCCAGCAGCCCGACGAAGGCGTCCCCGCCGCCCATCGCCACCGGGATGCCTGCTGGCAGCCCAAGTTGTTCAGCGGCGGGTCGGCTGAGTGGGCCAGCGATCTCGCCCAGACGCAGAACGTCCTTCGGGAATTTAGCTTCCACACCGCCCAGGCCGATCTGCTCGTAGAAGCTGGACGGCCAGCCGCCGCCGGGCCTGTGGTAGTACCAGCGCTGCGTGATGGTGTTGATGTTGAGCGCCATCCGGCCCGTCAGGCGGAAGGCCAGCCAGTCCGCGTACTCAACCAGGTACGCCGCCTCAGCAAAGACATCCGGCTCGTTTTCCTTCAGCCAGAGCGCTTTAGCGGGCATCCACTCGGCGCTCACACCCGCCAGGCTGTAGCACAGCGCCGGATGCCCGGATTTGAAGATGCGCGCGGCCTGTTCTGTGGCCCGCACGTCCATCCACAGCAGCGCCCGGCGCAGCGGGTCGCCATTGGCTTTGATCGGCATCAGGGTGCAGGTGGTGGCGTCGGCGCTGATTCCGGTAATCGCATCGGCGCTGACCGGCGAGGCGGCCAGGCAGTCCTGCACCGCGCCGACCAGCCCGTCCCACCAATCGCGCGGGTCCTGCTCGGCCCAACCGGGATGCGGAAAGTACGTTGGATAGGCGCGCGCACCCGAAGCTACGAGATGTCCTTCCTGGTCAAAAATCCCGGCTTTGACGGCTTCGGTCCCGGCGTCGATGCCCAGTACATACATAGCTGGAACGTCGCCCGCGCCTAGAGGGCTAACCCGCTCTGCGCGTTGAAGAGGTGCATCCGGTTCGTCTTGAGTTGCAGCCAGATTTTCTCTCTCGGTGCGAAGCTCTCCTCGGACGGGGTGACCACCAGCAGTGAATTCTGCCCGACGTTGGCCGCAAGCTGGCCTTCCTCGCCCAGAGCCTCGAAGGTGAACACACTGGCCTCAATTTCACCCACACCATTGTTGGATGCGCTGTGCCGGGCGATCACGTCTATCGGGCGAATGCCCAGACTGATCTGGTTGCTTCCAGCGTTCAGGACTTTGGAACGCAGTTCCGGCGGCAATTTCACCGCGAAACTGCCATCGACAGCGCGCAGTTTGACTTCGTCGCCTTCACTGAACGGCTCACAGGTCAGGAAGTTCATGGGCGGCTCGCCAATGAACCCGGCTACGAATTCATTGGCCGGATGGTTGTAGATTTCGTCAAACGTGCCGACCTGCTGTAAAACGCCCAGGTTCATGACGGCCACCCGTTCGGCCATCGCCACAGCTTCCAACTGGTCGTGCGTGACCAGCACCGTCGTCCGGCCCGTGCGGGCATTTTGCCGCTGAACACACCGAAGGCAAGCAGGGCAACTAATACAACGAGGAGTAATAGTTTGCGCTTCATTTTGTTCTCCATAGCCGGTCATAGTTGCGAATATTACGAACGCAGTGGGACTTTTCAGCGTCTTTGGGATCACCTCCTTTGCTGCTTTTGCCAGAGGCCGCTCAAGCCAGGTTTGCGACAATGGCGGGCAATTCGCCGAGGTTTTCGATGACGAAATCGGGCGGCCTGGTCATCCTGGCAATGTCTTCGCGCCTGGAAACGCCCGTCAGCGTGACCGCAGTCACCATGCCTGCCTGCTGACCCATGAAGATGTCCGTCTCCAGGCGATCCCCGACCATCATACAGCGCGCCGCTGGCAGGCCCAGTCTATCCAGGGCAACCTGGATGATCAGGTTGGATGGCTTGCCCGCCAGCAGTTCCAGCTTACGGCCAGTGATGTGTTCGAGCGCGGCGATGGTTGCACCTGCGTCAGGGATTGCGCCGCCAGGCATCGGGCAGGCTTTGTCGGCGTTGGTGGCGAAAAAACGCGCGCCCCGCAGCAAGGCCTGGTATGCGGTATTGAGCTTGCGGTAGTCCAGGGTGCGGTCAAAAGCCACGACCACGGCATCCACACCGTCGGGTTGGATGACCTGTTTGGGGTCCTGATCGGCAAATTCGCTTACCACGTGCAGCCCATGACCGCGCAGTTCGTCAAGCAGGTTTTGCTCGCCGATGACGTACAGGCGCAGGTGCGGAGCGGTATGCGCCAGGTGATAGCCGAGCACAAAAGCCGAGGTGATCACGTCGTCCGGGCTGGCCGGGATGCCGAGCCGGGTGAGTTTGGCAGCGTAGGCCTGGCGCGGTTCAAGGGGTTTGTTGCTGACAAAGAGCACACGCTTGCCCTGTTCGCGCAGTGTTCTGATGCCTTCAACTGCACCGGACAGCGCCGCCTCACCCAGATATACAGTGCCGTCAAGGTCAAGAATGAAACCATCGATACTTCGTGGCACGGCGTTACCTCCGGCGCTGTGCCGAGCGCGGGATGAGCGGTCCAGGAGGACTATGCTGAGGTAATTTCGACATGGAATGAAAATAATTTCACCGTTTGACCAATTTTGCATATCAAAATAGCATAGTTCCAGACTTTTGTCAATTCATACTCTCATTTACCTGCCTGTTCCGTTTGACAGATTTTGCTGATTGTGATAGATTTTTCATAACAATGGCGCAGCCGGGTATGAAGTACTCACGCCGCAAACAAGACTTTCTCCCGCAACCGGGGCCGCCGAACCTCATCACCCATACCCGCCTGCCAATCGTGCCCCAAAATTAGATTGACGGGATGGGCGCCCGCCTGGTAAAATAGTCCGATTCCTTATGGCGTTGTACCGCCGCACCGCGGGTGAACTATGACGGATTCACGAGACGAATTGCTGGCGACGGTGGCGAGTCTCTATTACAAACTTAACCAGAGCCAGAGCGAGATTGCCGCCCGCCTGGATATTTCCTCCTCAAAGGTATCCCGCCTCATCAAAGAAGCGCGCGAAAAAGGCATCGTCGAAATCCAGATTCGGATGCCCATTCCCCGCGATTTTGTGCTTGAGCAGGAACTGATCACACGCTTTGGCCTCAAGGACGCCTATGTCCTTCAGACCTCGCAGACTTCAAACGACGGCATGGACAACGACACGCTGCTCAAGGCTATCGGCCAGCTTGCGGCCAGCTACGTGCAGCACGTTCTCGAGACGGTGCCGGTGGGGTCATCTGTGGGTGTGGCCTGGGGGACAGGTGTCCATGCGACGGTCAGCGCTTTGCCGGACAATGTGACGCAAAACATCAATGTCGTCCCGCTGCTGGGGGGAGTCGGCGCGCTGGTCGTGGATAGCCCCGATCTGGCGCGTATGGTGGCCCAGAAGCTCGGTGGGCGACACTACGATCTGCATGCACCGGTTCTGGTCGAGCGCGCTGTGGCGCGTGACGTTTTGCTGGCTGAACCCAGCGTGCGGGAAGGTTTACTGCGCGGCCAGGCCGTCAAACTGGCAATAACGGGGATCGGCACGGTACAGGACGAAGCGTCCAGTTTTCTACGGGCGGGCCTCCTGACGCGCCGCGATCTCAAAGAGCTGCGTGAGGCAGGCATCGTGGGTGAAATCTGCGGGCGCTTCTTTGACGTTGAAGGGCATTACGAGCAGTACGAAATCAACCAGCGGATCATCGGGTTGGAGTTGGACGATCTGCGCAAAATTCCCCAGTCGCTGGCGGTGGCGCGCGGCTTGCCCAAAGTTGTTTCGATCTTTGGCGCGCTGCGCGGCAGGTTCGTCAAGGTGCTGGCAACCGACGACGTGACGGCCCGCGAGGTCATTAGCCTGGCCGATGGCGAGGATGACATCCGCTCCGCAAAGTAGTTTCACAGCCGGCTGCAAGTGTCATCGCACTAAACACCTCGATCAGCCGTTGACAGTCGCTGACAGCCCTGCCCACTGGCCTTCACGCAATAGCCTCCTTCTTGCGTTTCCCCTGCGGTTGCCTGTCACATTCGACTATCCGCCCGGCTGATGCTAAAATGCAAGGGGATTGCTCCACGCTGCACGCCGCAAGGAGGTCACCGCGTGAGGAGTCAACGCCTCTTTTCAGCCGGGTTGGGTGTAACCTTGCTGGTCATGTCCGCCCTTGCCTGCAATCTCGGCGTCATACCCACGACGCCCACGCCCCGTGTGTCACCCACCTCGTCCGTGCGCCCTACTGTCACCATCCAATCGCCGCAAAACAATGCCGATGCCGTGGTCGGCCAGCCCATCACCGTGCAGGCCAGCGGCAGCCACCCCGACGGCGTGACGCGCCTCGAACTGCGCGCCAACATGCAGCAGGTCGATAGCAAAGTCTCCCAGAACCCACTCGGCGACCAGCAGTTTGCGGCCTACCTGAATTACACGCCCACCGCGCCGGGCGTGCTGATCTTGCAGGTGATCGCCTATCGCAATGATCTGGCGAGTGACGCCGCTTCCATCACGCTGAATGTCAAGAACCAGGCGGCGCAAGTCACGGCTACTGTTGCCGCGCCCATCGGCTCAACGCAGGTCATCCCCGACGATCCAACCTGCCGTGCCCGCGTCGAAGTCAACGGATTGAATTTCCGCCAGGGGCCAGGCCAGAACTATCCGCCCCTGGCAGTACTCGGGCTGGGCAACGTCGTTTACATCACCGGGCGCACTGCCGATAACACCTGGTGGCAGGGCCGCATCAGCAACACGGTGGGCTGGATGAGCGCCAGCTTTATCACGCTGCTCGGCAACTGCTACGGCATCCAGGTCGCACAGCCACCCGCTTCGCCTGTCCCGACAGTCACACTCACACCTACTACCGCACCGACAGTGCCACAAGCCAGCGTCACGCCCGGCAAAGCCGACCTGATCGTGACCGATCTGCTCGGCCCGGTGTCCATTGTCCTCGACCAGAACGGAACCAAGACGGTGAGCTACACCATTCTGGTGCAAAATGCGGGCACGGCCAACGCAGCCAACTTCAACGTCGGGCTGGTCATGCCAGATGGCACACAGCAAGATTTGGGAACTGTCCCGCTGCTCGTACCGGGCCAGAAAGCGCAGTTCCAGGCCAGCGTCACCTTTACCGCCCCCGGCTCTGCGCGCCTGAATGTGGTCGCTGATCCTTACAATGCCATTGACGAAAGCAACGAAACCAATAACTTGAAGTCGCTTGACGTGGTGCTGATCAAGCCGACGCCCGTCCCGACCACTTCTCAGTAACCCCGCACACTCTCCCTCTCTGCTTGCGGAGAGGGGGCAAGGGGTGAGGTTTGATGAGCCGTCCAACGCTGCTGCCGATCACCCTTCTACTGCTGGCCTCACTGGCCTGCAATGCCCCGTTCATGCAGAGCACAACCCCTGTGCCCGCGCCGACACAGGCCGGCAGCGCCAGCCTGCCCACCAGCGCCTCGCGCCCGCAGATCGTGATCGAGGCGCCGGCCAGCGGCTCGCAGGCTGTCGTTAAGCAGGTGCTAACCGTCCGCGTCCACGCCACCGACAGCGTAGGCATCACCCGCGTCGAGATGCACGAATCGGGCCGGATCGTCGTCAGCCAGCCCTCACCCGACCCCGATCCAGATTTCACCGCGCTGCTGAACTACCGTCCCTCGAACACCGGCCCGGTCACGCTGGAACTGGTTGCCTACAGCCAGAACGCTGCCAGCGAGCCAGTTTCTCTGACCATCGACGTGGTTGCCAGTGAAGCGGACTTGAAGAATCCGGGTTCCTTCAATCCGACGATGGGCGTGGCAGCGGGTGCAATCTGCACCGCGCGCTCCAACATCAGCGGCCTGAGCCTGCGCGCCGGGCCAGGGACGAATTACCGTGTCCTGGCTCTGCTCAAGGTCGGCGAAGCACTGAGCGTGATTGGGCGCAACCCCGCCGCGACCTGGTATCAGGTCAAACGCAGTGGTAATACGACCACCGGTTGGGTCAGCGCTGCCTACACCTCCGCCGATGGCGATTGCAGCAAGGCGCCCATCACCACCCCGACGCCGTAGCCAGCGCTGCCCTGACTTGTCTAGAGACGGCCACGCTCTACGTTCTCCCGGCGCTGGTCATCATCAGTATTCTGCTGGCTGGCGTTGCGCCGCGCTTCCGCGTCTTCCGCGAGCAGCAGATCGATCTGCTGTGGCGGGAAGCCATCGTTACGGGCCTTCCGTTCTTTATCGTGCTCGGCCTGTTCCAGGAGACCATCCTGTCCCTGTAGCTGCCGGGTTTTGTAGACCACGTTCTCTGGAAAGCACACTTGCAGTCCTTGACACATCAGAACATCTGTGCTAACATGCTTTTCAGACTGCATCCTGCCCGGAGCTTACGGCGGATTATTAACAAAGTTATGACATCTGATCCGCCTGTTAATCAGGCGATCAGGCTAACCACCTTTTCTCCTCACTCCAACTGGAAAGGGGCCAGGGGTGAGGCCAACCCCTTGCCCGTTCACGTATTCGCTTGGGTATCATTAGGTTGTGCAGCATAAATACGCTTGCCTCTGCGAAAGGGATACGTGTGGCTTTGCCGAGAACAGTGGCGATTGATGGCCCTGCCGGGGCCGGGAAAAGCTCGATCTGCCGGGTTGTCGCGCGCGACCTGGGCTATCTTTTTGTCGATACCGGCGCGTTTTATCGCGCTGTCACGTTGGCTGTGATTCGGGCCGGTCTGCTTGATGCAGACGACGCGGCCATTATTCGTCTCACCAGCCAGCTTAACCTGGATATTGTGCCACAGCATGACCAGTATGCGGTGCTGCTCAACGGCGAGGACGTGACCCAGGCCATTCAGCAGTCGGGTGTAGATGCGAACGTCTCGCGTATTTCCGCGATCAGCGGCGTGCGCGCTGTCCTTAACGAGAAATACCGCCAGCTTGCGGCGCGCGGCCCGGTGATCATGGCCGGGCGCGACATCGGCACAGTCGTCCTGCCGCAGGCCGATCTGAAAATCTACCTGGATGCCTCACCCGAAGCGCGAGCCGAGCGCCGCTACCGACAGCGCATCGCCGGTGGGCAGCAGGCCAACTACGACGAAATCCTGTCGTCGTTGCGCAGTCGGGACGCCTCCGACAGCCAGCGCGAGGTCGATCCGCTGCGTCGCCCGTCCGACGCAACCTACGTCCACACCGACGATCTGGATATCGAGTCGGCCATACGGCAGGTGAAGCAGATCATCCTCAACTGGCAGCCTGCACACTGAGGCGTCGGGGCACGCCATGACTCTCTTTTACATGGCCCTGGCCTGGGCCGCCGGAATCGCCCTGGCCTTTTCCTCGCGCGCCGTACTGCCTGCCGGGTTGTGGATCGCGGCGGCGGGTGCAGCACTCACCGCCCTGATGCGCCGCGACTCCGCCCTTCGCCAGATCGGGTTGTGCGTCATTGCGCTGGGCCTGGGCCTCTGGCGTGTTATGTTGAGCACGCCCGACTTCAACGACAAGGGCAGTCTGGCCTACTACAATGATCGCGGGTTTGCCGAAATGATCGGCCTGGTCGTGGCCGAACCGGATGTGCGTGATCGGGACATCCGGCTTCGCGTCGAAATGCAGTCCATCCGGCGCGGCAACCAGCAGCCGATGCCGGTGCATGGGCTGGCGTTGGTCAGCGCGCCGCGCTACAGCGGCCTTGCCTACGGCGACACAATCCAGATTCAGGGTCTGCCGACCACGCCGCCCGTTTTCGACACCTTTTCCTACCGTGACTATCTGGCGCGCAGCGGCGTGTATACCTACGTGCCCTATTCGAAGATCACCCGCCTGGAACGTGATCAGGGCAGCCCGATTCTCGCCGCCTTCTTCGACATCAAACAACATTCGCACGGACTCATTACGCGCCTGCTGCCCAGCCCCCAATCGGCCCTATTGACGGGGATTTTGTTAGGCAATCAAGATGATCTGGCCCCAGAAATTACGGAGGCCTTCAACACGACGGGGACATCGCACATCATCGCCATCTCCGGCTCGAACATCACCATCGTGGCCGGGCTGCTCATGGCGATCTTTGGCCGGCTGGCGGATAAGCGGCTGGCGGCGATCCTGATGCTGATCGGCATTGGCCTATATACGGTCTTCGTCGGCGCGAGTCCTTCCGTTGTGCGGGCCGCTATCATGGGGGCACTGGCGATCATTGCGCAGCGTTTTGGCCGCCGTAGCGATGCGCTGACGGCGCTGGCGGCCTCGACCTGGTTTATGACCGCGCTGAATCCCGGTACACTCTTTGATCTGGGCCTGATTCTGAGCGCTGCCGCTACACTCGGTCTGATCCTGTACACCGAACCGCTGACCCGTTTTGCCGAACGGATCATCAGCCGCCTCTTCGCCGCAGAAACGGCCCGGCGCGTCGTTGCCATTATCTCCGACGCGGTGCTCATCACACTGGCCGCGCAGATCACCACCCTCCCGCTGATCTTTTGGCTGTTCGGGCGTTTTTCAGCCATTTCGTTCCTGGTGAACGTCCTGGTCATCCCGGCGCAGCCGCCCATCATGTCGCTGGGCATTCTCACCCTGACTGCCGGGACGATCTGGCTCCCTGCCGGGCAAGTGCTGGCCTGGCTGGTCGGCATTCCCGTCTCCTACACGCTGGCGATCATTCGTGCTGCCGCGCAGTTGCCGGGCGCGTCGGTTCCGATTACCCTTGAGCCTGCTGTTGTTGCCGGCTATTACGTGGCTCTGTTTGCCATGACCGCCATCCTCAGCCAGCCCGGAGATCGCCGCACTCAACTTATCGAGCGCATCCGGCGCCATGTCACCGCGCCAGCCACCGCGCTGCTTGGCCTGGCGGTGGCTGGGCTGCTGTGGGCAATGGTCTTGTCACGCCCGGATGGGAAACTGCACGTCTGGTTCCTGTCCGTCGGGCAGGGCAACGCGGTGCTGATCCAGACGCCGCGTGGCGCCCATTTCCTGATCGACGGCGGCGAGAACCCGACCCGGCTCAAAACGGCGCTTGGGGATCGGCTGCCTTTCTACAAGAGCGACCTGGATTTGTTGTTCGTCACCGAACCGTCGCGGACGACGATTGCCGCGCTGCCGCCGCTGTTCGAGCGCTACACCATCCGCCAGGTTGTCAGCAACGGGCAGGAAAGCACTGATACGACTTACACTGCTCTACAAACCGCCATCGCCAAGATCGGGCACGTTCGCCTGACGACGGGCTACCGGCTCGAAACCGATGACGGCGTGCACATCGAGATTGTCGGCCCGATCAGCGCGCCCGGCAAAGACGACAAAGCGAACGATGCGCCGCTGGTGCTCCGGCTCGCCTATGGCAACGCCTCGTTCTTGCTCACGTCCGATCTGTCGGCGCAGGCCGCCTATTCGCTGCTCACGTCTCGACAATATCTGGGTGCAACCGTGCTTCAACTGCCGTCCAACGGTGGCGAAAAGCAGAACCCGCCAGCGCTCTTGAACGCCGTCTCGCCCCAGGTAGTGATCGTCGAAGCCGAGCAGGGCAATCCGGGCGCGCAGCCATCGGGCAAAGTCCTGAGCGAGTTGCGCCAGCGAGACATCGCCGTCTATCGCACCGATCTGCAAGGAACCATCGACATTGCGACAGACGGTCTCCAGCTATTCATCAGCACCGCGCAGCGCTGATCAAGATTTGGCATTGTTTTCCCCCCTCTGCGTAGCGGAGAGGGGCCAGGGGGTGAGATCAACAAATCCGGGGCAACTGCTCCCCGCTCAACATATCCACGATGCGGCTCACGCCGATCTTGCTCTTCATCGTGACCAGTCCGGCCTCGCCCTCGGAAACGCGCCCGATCAGGCTGGCGTTCTCGCTGACCGGGAACTGGCGCAGGATGGCCTGCGCACGTTCGGCGTCGTTCGCATCCACAAACACCACGAAACGGCCTTCGTTGGCGACGTACAGCGGGTCAAAGCCCAGGATTTCACAAGCGCCCTGAACATCCTCGCGCAAGGGGATCGCCGCCTCTTCGATTTCGACGTGGAGTCGGGCGGCTTCGGCAATTTCGACCAGCGCGCTCGCCAGCCCGCCGCGTGTCAGATCGCGCATACAACGGACGCGGATGCCTTCGGCCAGCAGCCGCAGTGCCGGTTCGGCTAGCGGTGCACAGTCGCTTTCGATGGTGCTCTCGAAGGCCAGCCCTTCGCGCACAGCCATGATGGCGATCCCATGACGGCCAATGTCGCCGCTCAACAGGATGGCATCGCCCGGGCGCACACTGCCTGGCGAGATCGTCTGTGAATGCTCGACAATGCCGATACCCGCCGTGTTGACGAAAATGCCGTCGCCTTTGCCCTTGTCCACGACTTTGGTATCGCCCGTCACGATCTGGACATTGGCCGCCTGCGCCGCCTGCTGCATCGAAGCCAGCACCCGCCGCAGGGTGTCCATCGGCAAGCCCTCTTCCAGGATCAGGCCAGCGCTCAGGAACAGCGGGCGTGCGCCGCACATTGCCAGGTCATTGACCGTCCCGTTCACCGCCAAGTGGCCGATGTCCCCACCAGGGAAGAAGATCGGGCGCACCACGTAGGAGTCCGTCGTGAAGGCCAGTTTCACGTCACCCAACTGGAAGACAACACCGTCGTGCCGCTCTTCCAACAGTGGATTGCCAAAGGACGGGATGATCAACTGCTCGATCAACCTGTGCATCAGCGTGCCGCCGCTGCCGTGCGCCAGCAGCACGTTCGGATACTGCGAAATCGGTACGGGGCATGTCATCGAAAATTCCTGTTCTGTCACACTACCTGTCGCAATGTTCATATCCGTGCCTCCTTCGCGGCCACGCGGCGGTAGCGATAGTAGGCTGCGCACGCCCCCTCCGAGGAAACCATCGTCGCGCCAAGCGGATGCTCTGGCGTGCAAAGCGTGCCAAAGGCCGGGCACTCAAATGGTTTTTTCTCGCCCTGCAAGATCAGGCCGCTGATGCACTCCGATGACTCTTCGACGGTCTGGTCGGCCACGCCGAAACGTTGTTCGGCGTCGAACCGGGCGTAGCGCTCGGCCAGCCCCAGCCCGCTCTGGTCGATCTGCCCGATGCCGCGCCATTTGCGCGGCACGACACGGAACACCTCGCGGATCAATTTTTGCGCGGGTTGGTTGCCTTCGCGCCGCACGGACCGGCTATACTGATTTTCGACCTCAGCGCGCCCTTCTTCCAACTGCTGCACGCACATCAGGATACCTTGCAAAATGTCCAGCGGCTCGAAGCCCGTCACAACCATCGGCACGTGATATTTGCGGGCCAGCGGTTCGTATTCGGTGTAGCCCATCACCGTGCACACGTGCCCTGCTGCCAGGAAACCCTGTACCCGGTTGGTGGGCGAACTGAGGATCGCTTCAATCGCCGGGGGAACCAGCACGTGCGAGACCAGTACCGAAAAGTTCTCGATCTTTTGCTGGTCGGCCTGGAAGACGGCCATCGCGTTCGCAGGGGCAGTAGTCTCGAAGCCGACGGCGAAAAACACGACCTGCTTATCCGGGAATTCACGCGCCAGCTTGAGCGCATCCAGTGGTGAGTAGACCATGCGCACGTCGCCGCCGCTGGCCTTGACCGACAGCAGATCGCGCTTTGTGCCGGGTACACGCATCATGTCGCCAAAAGAACAGAAAATAACGTCAGGACGCGAAGCGATCTCGATAGCCTTGTCGATCAATTCCACTGCCGTCACGCACACCGGGCAACCCGGGCCATGCAGCAGCGTTACGCCCGGCGGCAGCAGTTCGTCCACGCCGTACTTCATGATGGCATGTGTTTGACCGCCGCAGATTTCCATGAGCGTCCAGGGCCTGGTGGTGACTCGCGCCAGGATCGCGGCGTATTCCTTTGCGGCTGCGGCGTCACGGTATTCGTCAATGTACTTCATGTGCGTTGTCCTCCGCGCCGCCTGCTGTGTCGTCTTCCAATTCGCCCAGTTCGCCCATTTCGTCAAGGTACTCGAAAACGCGGGCCGCTTCAGACTCGTCCAGTTTGCTGATCGCAAAGCCGACGTGGACGATCACGTAGTCGCCCGGTCTGGCATCGGGCACGTAGGCGAGATTGGCCTCTTTGACAATGCCGCCAAAGTTGATCCGGCCCGTCCGCGTCAGCGGATCGTCGCCTTCCACACTGATGATCTTGCCCGGTATCGCTAAACACATTGCCCTCTCTCCTTATCTCAGTACCCGTGCCGCTGCCATGATCTGCCCTGGCGCAATGCCACCATCGTTGGCCGGAATCTGGCGATGCCAGTACGCTTCAAAGCCTGCCTGGCGCAGCCGATCAACCGTTCGCTCCGCCAGGTATTTGTTCTGGAAACAGCCACCCGTCAGCACAACCCTTGACTCTCCCACTTTCTGCGCCACCGCCACCACCATCTCCGCCAACGTATTGTGGAAGCGAGCCGAAATCATGCCGAGCGGCGTCTTGTTTGCCATATCCGCCAGCACGCCCCGGACGAGCGGCTCCCAATCGATGACCAGGGGAACCTCACCCCCTGCCCCTTCTCTCCCCCTCTCTGCGAAGCGGAGAGGGGGTTGGGGGGTGAGGTTAAACCCGTAATACACATCCATCTTCACGCCGTCCAGTGCAAACTCAAGCTCCATTGCCGCCTGTCCCTCAAAGTGGATGCGCTGGCGGAGGCTCGTAATGGCGGCAATCGCATCAAACAGGCGCCCGGCGCTGGACGTGCGCGGCGCATTCAAGCCCTTCACCAGCATGGTGCGCAGGCTCGCCAGCTCGGTTGCCGTGAAAGCCCGCGCCACAGCCAGCCCCGCCAGTTCCGGCGCGCCGAACAGATCATCGCCAAACAGTTCGTACAGCAGGCCAAGCGCAGTACGTCTCGGCTCCTTGACGGCCTTATCGCCGCCGGGCAAACAGAACGTGCGCAGGTGAGCCACACGGCTGAACGTCACGTCGTCCACGAGCAAGAACTCACCACCCCAGACCGTCCCATCCAGGCCATAACCCGTGCCATCCCACGACACACCCAGCGCCGATCCTTCCAGGTCGTTGTCGGCCATGCAGGCCAGCACGTGCGCATAATGGTGCTGCACCTGTATCAGCGGCAATTGGGCCTCCTCGGCCAGACAACGCGCAGACTGCGTGGAGAGGTAATCGGGATGCAGGTCGCAGGCGATGGCTGCAGGCTCCAGGTTGTACAACCGTTGAAAATCGGCCAGCGTCCTTTTGAAAGCGTCAAGCGTCTGCACCGTATCCAGGTCGCCGATGTGCTGGCTGACGAACACTTCCGTACCTACCGAAGCCGCGATTGTGTTCTTGAGATGTGCGCCGACGGCAATGATCGATGGAAGCGGTGTTTTGAGATGAATGGGCAGCGGCGCGTAACCTCGTGCCCGGCGCACGATCTGTTCGCGTCCCGCTACAACACGCACCACCGAATCGTCACTGTGTCGGGCGATGGGCCGGTCATGCACCAGGAACAGATCGGCAATGCCGCCCAGGCGCACCAACGCTTCGTCCTCGTCAGTGCAGATCGGCTCGTCGGAAAGGTTGCCGCTGGTGGCGACGACAGGGAAGCCCAGTTCGCGCATCAACAGGTGGTGCAGTGGTGTATAGGGCAGCATCACGCCCAGGTTGGGATTGCCCGGCGCAACGGCAGTGGCAAGAGCGGCTCCCCCTTTCCTCCGCAGCAGCACAATCGGCGCTTCCGCCGAAGACAGCAGTTGCGCCTCCAGCTCAGACAGCTCGCAGAGTGCCCGCACGCTATCCAGGGTGGGACACATGACCGCGAAGGGCTTTTCTTCGCGGTGCTTGCGCTGTCGCAGGCGCTGTACGGCGTCCTGGTTATGCGCATCGACGATCAGGTGAAACCCACCCAGGCCCTTGACGGCCACGATCTCGCCCCGCCGAATGGCCTCTGCTGCGCGGAGAAGCGCCTCGTGCCGCAACGACTGCATTTTCCCGGCCTGATCCCGGAGCGCAAGCTGCGGGCCACAGACCGGGCAGGCATTTGGCTGCGCGTGGAAACGCCGATCCAACGGATTCTCGTATTCGGCGCGGCACTCGTCACACATGCCGAAGCGCTGCATGGTTGTGTTAGGCCGATCATAGGGCAGCGCCTCGATGATGCTGAAGCGCGGGCCGCAGTTGGTGCAGTTCGTGAAAGGGTACAGATAGCGGCGGTTGGCCGGATCGAACAACTCCCGCAGGCAGTCCGGGCAGGTGGCGATGTCGGGCAGGATCAGCGCAGTCTTTGTGCCGGAAGCATCGCTATGCTGAATCTCGAAGTCTGTGTAGCCCAGCGGCGTGAGGTAAGCACATTCGAGCGAGTGGATGATCGCGCGCGGCGGTTTGTCCTGCTGGATGCGCACCACAAACGATTCCAGCGTGTCGGGGGCACCCTCCGCCTCGATGACCACGCCCTGCGACGAGTTATTGACCCTTCCGGTAACGCCCAGTTCCGACGCCAGACGGTAGATGAAGGGGCGGAAGCCAACACCCTGTACCGCACCATGAACCAGGATGTGGGCACGAACAAGCTGATCAGATGAGTGTGTTTTCGGCGCGTAGACTGTTTCCATCGCTCATTTCCACCGTCACGTCCACCACTTCAATGTCATGCGCTTCTTCGATCTCGGCTACGGCTCCACAGGCAGGGCACACAAACATGTGCCCGATCAGATCGTCGCTCGTGATGACCTGTGTGTAGCCACAGGCACAATGGAAGGTCGTGTTTTCGGTGTCGATGATGAGCGCGCTGTTTTCGAGTATGGTTCCGGACGACGCTGCCAGAAACGACTGGCGCAGTGCGTCGGCAGAGAAGGCGCTGCCCCGCCGGAATCGAACTTCGGCAACTCGCTTGATTCCTTTCCCTTCGAGGCGACTGACCAACTCCTGCACCATTGACTGGACAATGGCAAATTCGTGCACGTTACGACGCTTCTTTCTCCACAGCCGGTTCCCAGATTACGATTTAGCAGTGCTGGCAACGCACTGGCAGCGATAAGAATTTCCTCCGGCAGGCTTTCGAGCGGCGAATCGCTCGTTTCCCCCAGTTATAGCCGTTCGCGTGCCATAAATCATCGAACGTTCGTCAGCATTTTGAGTGAAGATCATCACGCAGGCTGCGAGATCTCCCGCCAGCCGTGACAAATGACAGGAATATCTCTGGCGTTTTTCACTGATCGAAGGGGGCTGCTCGTGGCATAGTAAAGTGGCATAGTAAAATAGGTCAGATAGCGATTCCTAGTTGAATGTGGAGGAATCTCGCCGATGCCCCAGTGGGAGACGCTGTATCGTGAGCGCCGCTGTTCTGCTGAGGAAGCGGTACAGGCCATCCAGTCTCGCAATCGCGTGTTTGTGACCGGTAATTGCTCAGTCCCGCAGGTCCTGTGTCCCGCGATGGCGGAACATGCCATGAACTTGCATGATGTGGAGATCGTTCAGGTGCTCACGGTGGGCAAGCACAGGTACACCTCACCGGAGATGCGAGGGCACATCCGCGTCAATACCATGTTTATCTCCGATGACGTGCGCGAGTCGGTTCAGGAAGGCAATGCCGATTTTACGCCTGTCTTTCTGTCGGAAATCCCGGAACTGCTGCGCACGCAGTTGCCCATCGACGTTGCCCTGATCCACGTGTCCCCTCCCGATGAGCATGGCTTCTGTTCCTACGGCGTCGAGGTCGGCGTAACCAAGACCGCAGCGGAAGCGGCGCGTGTCGTCATTGCCGAGGTCAACGTCCGGATGCCGCGCACGCTTGGCGACAGTTTTATCCACGTCAGCAAAATCGACCATATCGTCGAAGTTGATTATGAACTGCCCGAACTGCGCCCGGCGCCGCCTTCCCCTGTCCAGCAGGCTATCGGGCAGAACGTGGCCTCGCTGATCGAGGATGGCAGCACCCTGCAAACCGGCATCGGCGGCATTCCTGACGCAGTGTTGAACTACCTGGGCGACAAGAAAGACCTGGGCATCCATACTGAACTATTCTCTGATGGCGTGATCGATCTGGTCAACAGGGGAATCATCAACAACGAAGCCAAGACCCTTCACCCCGGCAAGATGATCGCCGGGTTCGTTCTGGGGACGCGCCGGCTCTACGAGTTTATTCACGACAACCCGATTGTCGAGCTTCACCCCAGCGAGTACGTGAACGATCCCTTCCGCATTGCCCAAAACAAAAAGATGGTCAGCATCAACTCGGCCCTGGAAATTGACCTGACCGGGCAGGTGTGCGCGGACAGCATCGGCCCAAAGTTCTACAGCGGCGTGGGCGGCCAGGTGGACTTCGTGCGTGGGGCCGCTCGCTCCAAAGGTGGCAAGCCCATTATTGCGCTGCCCTCCACCACCAAAAACGATACGATCAGCCGCATCGTCTGGCAGTTGAAACCGGGCGCAGGGGTGGTCACGACGCGCAACGACGTGCATTACGTCGTGACCGAGTTCGGTATTGCGTACCTGCACGGTAAGACGATCCGGGAACGGGTACGGGCGCTGATCAACATCGCCCATCCCAAATTCCAGGAGGAACTGGAATCGAAGGCGCGGGAATTGAGATGGCTGCCGGCCATGTACGCGGGTGTGTCATTCTCCTGAGTTTCAGCTTGAACAAACGGGGAATAAAAAGGGCAGTTGCTCAACCGCCCTTCTTATCTCTGAATGATTAACCCCGTCAGGGTGAACCGAGTGCGTCAGCCTGTCCTATCCCGTGAAGCTCGGCCCGCAAAAACGATGTTGACGATGAGAGCGGCCAGCAGTACCAGGCCGGTGATGAAGGTCTTGGCAAAACTATCGATGTTGGCAAAGTTGTCCAGCCCGTTAGTAAGCGAGCCGTAGATAAGCAGACCGACAGCAGTTTGCCAGATTCCACCGCGCCCGCCCGTCAGGGACGTTCCACCCAGCACCACGACAGCGATAGCCTGGATCAGATAGCCCGATTGAGGCGAGGGCATTGCTGTGTCCAGGCGACCCTGGGCTGCGACTCCTGCGATTGCTGACATGAATCCGCAAATGGTCAGAACCGAGAATACGATCAGCTTCGTGTTGACGCCCGCTAACCGCGCCGCCGAGGGGTTGGCTACGGTCATATAGACGTAACGCTCGAACCGGGTATAACGCAGAACCAGGTAGCCAATCAGCAGGCAGAGAATCGTCAATGAGCGGGACGGCTCCGGTAGCTTATAAGCGGCGTAAAGCTGCGTGGCAATCTCCACCAACGGAGCCATTACGGCAGCAATGATCAGGTCCATCTTGCCAGTCAGCAGCACAAAGGTCGTGCGTGCGACGCAGTTATACTCGCCACATCGACTTGACAGTGCCGTGCAATCTATGTTATTCTGTGATGTGAGCGCTCACAATCAGATCGATAAAGCTACGGCGACTGCTTTATCTTATTCGAGACCCTTAAAGTTGCCGGTGCGCTCTCCAAAATGCATAATACCACGTTGTCTGAAAGGAGGAGCAACAGCGTAGTCAGCTTATTGTCGTCAATCGCTAGTATGCGCCATACTCTTCAATGTTCCCATACAACCGTAGTCGATATATTTGATCTTTTAAGGAGTTCTCAAATGGCTAAAAGAGGCATCAATCGCCGCGAGTTTCTTACTGCCAGCGGCTTGTTCGGCTTGGGTATTGCGTCCCCGGCCTTGCTTTCCTTGATTGAGTATCGACAAGCGGAAGCGGCACAGGGCAAGACCTTGAAGGCTGCTATGTCCAGCGCGGGGTTGGCCGGAACCTGGAACGCCGAAGGGCAAAAGGCCGCCATGTACTTCGGCAAGCTGCTCGGTGTTGAGATCACCTGGTTCGACGGTGAATTTGACCCTAGCAAACAGCGCGCCAAATTCGACCAGATTGCCACGCAGAAATGGGACTTCGTGGCGGTGCAGCCCAACAGCATTGGCACGCTCAAGGAGCCAATCCAGGCCATCGCCAAAGCTGGTATACCCGTCATCGATATGGACACGCTGATCGTGCCGTTGCAAGAATTGTACGATCTGGGCGTATTGACCTTTATCGCGCCGAATAACGTGTTCATGGCCGAGTCGGTCACGAGCAAACTGGTCGAGAAGCTGGGCGGCAAGGGCAAGGTAGCCCATATCTGGGGCCAGCAGGGACATACTGGCGCGCAGGCCCGCGCACAGGGCTTCAAGAACTACGTCAAGAAATACCCGGACATCAACGTTGTCGCGGAGGAATTCGGCGACTGGGACGTGAACAAGGTAGCTGGCCTGACGCAGACCATCCTCAACAAGAATCCTGATCTGGCTGGAATCTACTGCCACAACGACGACATGGCACTGGCTGCGCAAAAAGTCGTTGCCGACGCTGGACTCACCAAGCAGGTCACGATAGTCGGCATTGATGCTATGCAGCCCGCCATGCAGGCTGTGAAGGACGGCAAGTTGGCGGCAACTGCCCGCAACTCGACGACCCGAATTCACGGCTGGGCTGTGTTTGCGGGTGTCTTTGCAGCAACGGCGGGCCTGGACAAGGCCAGGTCGCAGATTCCCCAGTTTATCCTGGCCGACGGCCCGGCGATCTACGGTGACATCGATACCAACCCCGAACTGGCGAAGGAGCCGTGGAAACTCAGCAACTATGGGCAAAGCCCTGTCCCCGGTTTGATCTGGGCGGCGGACAACTTCCTGTTCTAGATCGCTCCGCATACCTGCTGGTCGCCGCTCATGAAGCGACTACCGAATCCCTCTCTCCCCTGGAGAGGGGGATTTCCATGAATCGGGATCAGGCGTTTGTCCCCAAAGCGTTTTATAATGACATGAGAAAATATGTGCACCTAATTTTTGTTGAACCGATAAATTTAGGAGTTGTCCTTTGTGAACACAATGCCGGTCCTTGAACTCAAAAATATCTCGAAGCGTTTCCGCACGCTTCAGGCCCTCGATAGAGTGGACTTTGATCTGCGAGAAGGCGAAACCCACGCTCTGGTCGGCGAGAACGGTGCGGGCAAGAGTACGCTCATGCGCATCCTGGCGGGGATTTACAGCGAGTACGAAGGGGATTACTTACTCGATGGGCAGCCTGTTCACTTCAATTCGCCCGCCGAGGCCCTCCACCGCGGCATCGGTATGATCCACCAGGAATTGAGTGTCATGCCGGAACTGTCCGTCGCCGAGAACCTGTTCCTGGGCCAGCAGCCGCTGACACCCTTCAGAATGCTGGATTGGCGCAAGATGAATCGGGTCGCTGAAGAAGAACTCGCCAAACTCGGTTTCGAGCATATTGATGTGCGACGACCCCTGGAAAAGTACTCGCTCGGCACGCAGCAAGTGGTTGAGGTGCTACGGGTAATTATTTCCGGAGCACGTGTGTTGATCATGGACGAACCCACTACAGCCCTTTCACCAGCCGAGATCGAGCGCCTGATAGAACTTATCGATGTTCTACGCAAAGGCAACCGAAGCATCGTCTACATCTCGCACTTCTTGAACGAGGTCATGCGGGTTGCTGACCGTATAACCGTGCTGCGTGACGGAAAAAAGGTGACAACTATCGCGCGGACGGAAACCAGCGTCGATGCGCTCATAAGTCTAATCCTGGGTCATGAAATCAAGACCGAAATGCCACCCGCGCTAATTAAGCAACATGAGCGCGTGATGCTCGATGCGAAAGATCTCACGGCGGACGTGTTTACCAAGATCAACTTGCAGGTTGGCGCAGGCGAGATCGTGGGCTTGTATGGGGCTATTGGCGCGGGGCATTTCGAGGTCGCACGCGCGCTGTACGGCCTGTATCGTTTCGACCAGGGTTCGATCAGCGTAGACGGAAAGCCTTTTCCACGCAACTTTTCGGCCCACTATGCGATTGAGCATGGCGTGGCCTATGCCATTGAGTCCCGGCGCAAAAGTTTGTTTATGGATGAGGCTAACTACAAGAACATTACACTGCCCCATTTGGCCCGAATCGCGCGAATAGTACCACGCCAGGCACAGGAAATTAAGGTCGCCGAATCGGCAATGAAGGTGGTGGGGGTATATCCGCCCGATCCCGTCAATCCTGTGGGGAAATTGAGCGGTGGCAACCAGCAGAAAGTTGCGTTGGCGCGCTGGCTGACCTTCCCGCCCAAAGTGTTGATCGTAAGCGAGCCGACGCGAGGCATGGACGTAGGTGCGAAAAGTGATGTGTTGAGCATTTTGCGCACCCTGGCGAACCAGGGCATTGCGGTCCTGGTGGTTTCGTCGGAGCCGGAGACGGTACTGGCCGTGGCGGATCGCATCGCCATCATGTCGCGGGGTAACATCGTCGCCCATATGGAAAACAAGAACCTGAACAAAGACATCTTGATGAGGTTGTTATGAGCGTCAAAACGGACTCTACCCCTGTACCCACTGCGGAAAGTCGCCAGCGGCAGCAAACCAACCTCGAAATCTGGTCGGAACGGCTGGCGGCGCTTGCCCCCTTGTGGACGCTCGTCGTTCTTGGCCTCCTATTTGGTGTAGCCTCTCAAGGCAGCTTCCTGCGCTCGGTCAATTTGAACAATATCATGGTGCAGAGTTCGACGCTCGCTATCCTGGCGACAGGCATGACTTTTGTACTGCTCACCGGGGAGATCGATCTCAGCATCGCCGCGGTAATGGGTTTGACTGGAATGATTTCCGCCAAGCTATTCAATTCTGGGATGGCCGAACCCTTGCCGACAATCATTGCCTTAGGCTGCGCCATCCTGATGGGCCTGATCAGCGGCATTGCCAGTATGCGCTTCCGCATCCCGACCTTCATGACCACCCTCGCTATGTCTATGATTGCAGACGGCCTTAACCAATGGATCAGCGGCGGCAAAACCGTCTTCACGCTGTCTGAGTTTATGCAATACCTGGGCAGTGGCCGTATCGGAGGCGACGAAAGTATCCTGCGCGTGCTGACTGTCATGTCCATCGCCATTTTGCTGCTAGGTTTCGTCATTTTGCGCTATACACGCTTTGGTCGCTATGTTTACATGACAGGGGCCAGCAAGTCCGCAGCCCGTCTGGCGGGCGTCAACACGAGCGCAATCATCGTTGCCTGTTTGGTGATCAGTAGCTTCCTGGCTGGGCTGGCAGGCATTGCCAATGCAGGGCGTCTGGGCAGCGCACTGCCGCTGGCAATCCCAAGTTATCTGATCGAGACTATCGCAGCAGTGGTGCTTGGCGGAACAGCGCTCACCGGTGGCCGGGGCAGTATGCTCCTCACAGGTGTTGGTGTTTTGACCTACCAGACATTGCGCAATGGACTGGACAACATCGCCAGCATCGACAACTTTATGAAAGTGTTCATCACTGGTCTTGTGCTGTTTGTCGCGCTGATCATTAACGTGGTCTTCTCCGGCAAAGCCGAGCGGGATAGAACCTGAACCACTTTCGAGACACCTATGAATGCAGACGTTTCAACTCAATATCGTCCATTGGACAGCCAAAGTGTCGTCGATTACGTGCGTCAGCGCGCCGAACTGCGCGATATTTTCCGCCCTGGCGAAGCACTGGAAGCCGTCGAGGTGGGCGACGGCAACCTGAATCTGGTCTTCAAGGTCTGGGCAAGGGCCGAACCGTCGCGCACTGTCGTGCTCAAGCAAGCGCTGCCCTACCTGCGGCTGGTCGGTGACAGTTGGCCGCTGCCAACAGATCGCGCCCGCATTGAGGCGGAAGCGCTCAAAATCGAGTACAGCCTTGTGCCGCAGCATACGCCCCGCGTCTACTTCTACGATCCCGATCTGTACCTGACCGCCATGCAAAACCTGGATCGGCACATCATCATGCGCAAAGGGCTGAACGCGGGTGTCAAGTACCCCCTTTTCGCAGAGCACATCGGTTTGTTCCTTGCCAAAACGCTGGGCTGCACCTCTGACCTCGTGCTGGACTACAAAACGAAAAAAGAGGAAGTGGCCCGCTTCACTAACCCCGAATTGTGCAAGATCACCGAAGACCTGGTGTTTACCGAACCGTACCGCAAGACCGAGCGCAACCAGTATCACAAAGAACTTGAGCCTCAAGTGTTGGCCTGGCAGGCCGACGACGCGCTGCGCACTGAAGTGGCACAGATGAAGGAAAAATTCATGACGCAGGCCCAGGCGCTCATTCACGGCGACCTGCACACGGGCAGCATTATGGTGAATCAGGAAGAAACTTACGCCATCGACCCCGAATTCGCCTTTTACGGCCCGATGGGCTTTGATGTGGGGGCGGTTATCGGCAATCTGTTCCTCAACTATGCGGCGCAGGAGGCACGGATACCCGATCCGGTGAAGCGGGCTGACTTCCAGAAATACCTGACCGACACGGTCATTTCCCTCTGGAAAGTTTTTGTGCGAGAATTCCAGCGGCACATCTGGGATCGAGTCGATCCGATCAACATGCCCAAAGCCTACCAGGACGACTATATGCTCCGCATCCTGCAAGATTCGGCGGGCATGGGCGCGTGTAAGATGATGCGCCGCGTGATCGGGCTGGCGGGCGTTTCGGACATTCGCGGGATCGAAGACGTAACCGGCAAATCCATCGCGGCCAGCCTGGCTTTGAACATTGGGCGGGCCTTGATCATGCGGCGTCGGGAAATACGGACAATTGAGGATCTGGTCGAGATCGCCACCAGTTGTCGCCCTAGCTACCCCTGGACACACTGAGAGAATGCATCTTGAAAGCGATTCTGGTAGACCAACCTGGCGGGCCAGAAGTCTTGCGCTATGGCGACGCGCCTGAGCCTGTCCCCGGTCCTGATGAACTGCTGGTGCGTGTGCGCGCCAGCGCGGTCAATCGGGCCGACATTTTGCAGCGACGCGGTGGGTATGCACCGCCGCCCGGCGCGTCGCCCATCCTCGGCCTGGAAATCGCCGGCGAAGTGCAGAAAGCCGCTGAGGGCTGGAAGGTGGGGGATCGCGTCATGGCAGTGGTCACAGGGGGTGGGTATGCTGAACTCGCCACCGTTCCGGCGAAAGTTGCCATGCGCATCCCGGCCCGGTTCACGTTTGAACAGGCTGCCGCCATTTCGGAGGCTTTCCTGACGGCTTTTCTCAACCTGTTCACGATGGGCAAGCTGAAAGCGGGCGAAACCGTCTTGATCCATGCCGGGGCCAGCGGCATCGGCACGGCGGCCATCCAGCTTGCAAAGGCAGCAGGCGCACGGGTGCTTACGACCGCCGGTTCGGACGACAAACTGGCGCGCTGCCGCGAACTGGGCGCTGAGTTTGCCATCAACTATAAAAAGGAGGCGTTCGGGCCAGCCGTATTGGAGGCCACCGACGGCCACGGCGCCGATGTGATCCTGGATTTCATCGGTGCGCCCTACTGGGAGGGCAACATGATCGCAGCGGCTCCGCACGGCAGGCTGCTGCTGATCGGCTTCCTGGGCGGCTCGTCCGGCCCAATGGATATTGGCCCTATTATGACCAAGAATCTGAGCGTGACCGGCACGACGTTGCGTCGCTATGCCCTGCCCAAGAAGATCGCCCTTGTCAGGGCCTTTGCGCGGTTTGCCATGCCACGCTTCCGTCGCGGTGAATTGCGCCCGGTGATTGACCAGGTGTTCCCCCTGAGTCAGGCCAGCGCTGCGCATCGGTACGTCGAGTCCAATCGCAACGTCGGCAAGGTGGTGCTGGCGGTGTGAAACCCCGGCGCCATCTACAATTCGCCGCTAATGAGCGAATCCGCATGGACGACGGAGTTGATGAAGCGCCAACTGGCTTCGGCAGCGCCGCACAAATCGAGAAGGGACAGCTTGTGCCCGTCCCTTCTCTGAAAGGGTCCTTCTCTGAAAGGGTTACGACTCGATGGCGGCTTTGATCTCCGGCACGGCTGGTGCGGCGCCTTCACGAGCAGCCAACCATTGTTCGGCAGCCATCGCCGCCGCGCAGCCTTGCCCTACGGACGTAGCAACCTGCTTCCACAGCGGGTCTTGAATCTCCCCTGCGGCAAAGACACCATCTACGCTGGTACGCATCATCTTGTCGGTGATGACGTAGCCATGTTCGTCCATCGCCAGTTGGCCCGTGAACAGACTGTTGTTCGGGTCGTGGCCGATAAAGATGAACACGCCGTCGGTGGGATGATCCCAGGTTTTGCCGGTCTGTAAGTTACGCAGCCGCACGGCAGTCACCTTGCCCTTATCGTCGCCCTTGATCTCCTCGACCACCGTGTTCCAGATGAAGTCGATCTTGTCATTTTCGCGGGCACGCTGCTGCAGGGCGGCCTCGGCGCGCAGCGTGTCGCGGCGGTGGATCACGTCGATATGCGTAACGAACCTGGTCAGGAACAGCGATTCCTTGATAGCGCTGTCGCCGCCGCCGACGACCACGACCTTCTTGCCCCGAAAGAAAAAGCCATCGCACGTCCCGCAGTAGCTGACGCCGCGCCCGGTCAGTTCGGCCTCACCGGGCACATTCAGCAGCCGGGGCGACGCTCCCGAAGTCACGATCAGGGTGTCGGCCAGGTATTCAGAGTTGCCGGTTTTGACGGTAAACGGCGATCCGTGCGACAGATCAACCGATAAAGCCACGTCCATATCGATGCGCGCCCCGAACTTCTCCGCCTGATCCTTCATGATCTCGATCAGATCAGGCCCGCTGCCGCCAGGGAAACCAGGATAGTTTTCGATCTCGTGGGTCAGGGAAACCTGCCCGCCGAACTGCGGCCCGGCGATGACGACGGGCGACAGATTGGCGCGGGCCGTGTACAACGCGGCAGTCAGACCGGCTGGCCCTGATCCGATAATCACGACCTTCTCATGGTGTTTATTGACCTGCATCGGAGGTGTTTGTTCCTTTCATTTAGCTTCAAAACTGGCCCGATTGCTCCGCGCGGAGAATGCACAACAGGGCCTCAAATTCTTCACGGCAGTCCCGGCAACATTCCAGATGGGCCTGCACGGCGGGCAGCAACAGCCTGGGGTCTTGCCCTACGGCCACCAATTCCGCCAGGCAGTCGATCTGCTGCCCACAGCTTTCGCAATCCATCTCGGATTCGTGCAATGCCAGGATACGCTCGACAAGCTGGACAACCCGGACAGGGGAATTGGAGGGCCGATCAGGTTTCACTTCGTCACTCACTCTCTATCCTGACAATCAGACGTGTCTGCGATGCGGCGTCTTACAAAACCTCAGCCGCGCCATTTTACCGCGCCTCACAGCATCGTGAGGGCCAGGTTCAGCCTGCGAGGCCCGCCACCCTGGTGTGATTTATAGCACGAAATCGAGCCCGGGCATAAACAAGTATGGCTCCCGACGCGCTGAACTTCTTACGATGATACAGCCTGGCGACAGAACAGATACGAAAGCGCCTGCCCAGGGGATTCTCGACCTCATGCCCATGTGCTTTTCATCGAATAGATGTCGAGCGACAGGAGCTTTACGTCTCCCCCCGAGGAGAACACTTCCAACTGGTTCGCCGCCTGATCCGGAAAGATCAAGTCCGTGATCGCAACTGCGCCATGGTTGCCAAACACCTCTACCGATGACCAGTCTACCAGGATACGCAGTGTGATCCGCCCATTTTCGGGAGCGAGCGCTGCTTTGTGGATGCCGGAGAACAGTGGGTGGAAGTTCGCCTCGCCAGAGCGACGGCGATCTACAAACAGGACACCCTCTTTCACGTCGTAACCAAGCGCCGTAAATTGCGAACCATCCGCACGCTTCCGTACTTTGAAGCCGAAAACACTTGCGCGGCTCAACTGGAATTCGGCTACGATGTCCAATGTCTTCCCGGACAGGCCCGCCAGTAGGCCGCTGCCTGGCACAATGCTCTGATTTCGCCAACTGTGATGAACATCTCGAAGCTGTTCAACTTGTGGCACAGGTGTCTGTATCAGCCGGATGCCGTCGGCGAAGCGGCGCAGGCCAAGCACACGGGGGATAGTCATTGCGCCGCGCCAGCCTGTCGTAGGCGTCAGATTGGCGTAATTCCAGTTGTTCATCCAGCCGATATATACACGGCTATGATCGGGCGTCTCGTTCCAGGTGACCCCTGCATAGTTGTCCGGGCCGTAGTCCAGCCAGAGGTTCTGCCGTGTTTCGGTGGTGAACCGCTGGCCGTCAAAATGGCCCACACAATAGGTGATGCCTCGACCACCGTGCAGGCCACCGCCCATGACGCTGGCAATCATGACCCATTGTGTTTCGCCATCGAGTTCCAGCGGAAACAGGTCGGGGCATTCCCAAAGACTGTTCCGAACACCCTCTTCGACACCGAATTCACTGGCGAACGTCCAGGATGTCAGATTGGGCGAACTATAGATTTTGGCCCTGTCTTCGGCGGCCAGGATCATGATCCAGCGTCCCGTTTCAGGATGCCAGAAGACTTTGGGGTCGCGGAAGTGCTTGCCCCCCGCTGGCAAGACCGGATTGCCGGAGAACATCGCCCAGTGGCGGCCATTGTCGGTGCTGTAGGCAATGCCCTGGCTCTGGTCGTGATAGGAAAAGATCGCCACCAGCCCGCCGCCAGGCACAAGGCCGCTGCTGTTATCTGCATCCACGACGGCACTGCCCGACCAGATTTCTCCGATGGGATCAGGATGCAGGGCAATCGGTAACGGCATCCAATGGATCAGGTCGGGGCTGACTGCGTGGCCCCAGTGCATCGGCCCCCAGAGCGTAGTGTGGGGGTGGCACTGGAAGAACAGGTGATACTCGCCCTTGTAATAGACCAACCCGTTCGGGTCATTGATCCAGTTGGTCGCCGGGCTGAAATGGAATTGAGGGCGATACAGCTCGTTGTAGCGCGAAGGTGTGGTCGCCCGTATGCTCATAGGCAGTCGCTCCAGATGAATGCGGCCAGACAGTCGAGAGGCAGCCTGTGCCCGTCATCACGCCCTCAATCAGGATGAACGCGAAGTACCGACATCGCGGCCACGTCCAAAACGCCAAATTGCTATACAATGATGGCACAGGTCAGCAGCGTTTGAACAGTGTTGAGGTATGTAGATGCGCAAGTTTATTATCGAGGACAAGCAGGACATCGCGCCCTTCAACGAACCTGCACGCGAATTGCGTGTGCTGAACAAGCCCCTCTGGCTGGCACAGCGAGATGCGCTGGCCGCCTACTGCGAGACCGAAATTCCGGTGGCGTCTCTGGGCGATGTACCCAATACCAACGAAGAAATGATCGTCCACCGCGATAACCTGTACTTCGATGAGCCATACATCGCCGAGTTTATTCGGCTGGCACGCAAAACCGGGCTGGCTTGCCGGGCTGCCTTTTCGCCGGAAGACAAAGCCTTTGTCACCTACGCGCTGCCCCTGACACGCGGCATCAAGACCGAATACAAGCTGGACGAAACGGGCCGCCCCGCCAAAGACCGTCGAGGCAGGGATCAGGTTGATCACTACGAGATCGACCTGTGGTACTTCCCGAAAGGCTACCACCCCGAAACGCCCATCGTTCCGGTGATCGTGGACAGCGGTTGGACGGAAGCCGGGTACTATTCTGTGCCCGACTACATGAGCAATCGCGGCGATCTGACCCACTTCCTGACCAAACGCAGTATGCTCTCGATTGAGAATTGGGTGCACGTCTTTTTCGCCAACGTCATCCTGGGCATTTTCTCCGTCGGGCATCGCTACGAAGCCAGAGTCGAGAGCAGCAACTTCTATCGGCTCAAGGTGCTGTGGCGCTCCTTGATCGAGCAGACGCAGCTTCTGTCCTGTTCGGAACTCGTGCAGATCGGCGAGAACAGCAGTATCGACCCGACGGCCATCATTCAGGGGCCAACGGTGATCGGCAACGACTGCACCATCGGCCCCGGCGCGGTGATCGGCAACTGCTACATCGGCAACAACGTCAACATCGCGCAGGGCTGCCAGTTGATGCTGAGTGTGGTCAGCGATGGCTGCTTTTTGCCATTCCGCTCGGCGCTGTTCATGAGCGTTATGATGGAAAACAGCATTGTGGCGCAAAACACCTGCCTGCAAATGTGCGTCATCGGACGGGATAGTTTCGTCGGCGCGGGCACAACTTTCACTGACTTCAACCTGCTGCCCACGCCGCTCAAAGTTGAGGCGATGGACGGGGCGCTTGAAAAAGTCGGGCAGGTCGTGCTGGGCGGCTGTGTCGGTCACAACTGCCGCCTGGGGTCGGGCCTGGTCATTTACCCGGCGCGCATGATCGAGTCGGACGTGGTCCTGTTCGCCTCGCCCAGCCGCCGCGTGATCAAGAAAAACATCAGCTACGAGGAAAGCGACCATCACGAACTACGTGCGGAGATCGCCCGGTTGCACAAGCGCAAGTATCCACGCCACCACGAAGAAGCGGATTTAGTGGAATCCTGGTGATGAGAGGCCAAGTGAACCAACAGAATAATGCGTCAGTGCCTCTGGGCGATAGCTACGCCCATCCGGCTACCGTCACCGACACGTTCGCGTTCATCATCCATCCCATCAACCCCAAGCGCGACGTGAGCCGCAAATGGCCCTGGCTCGGCAGGCTGCTGACTGAGCAGCAGGTCAACTTTTTCTCGGCCTATTTCCCGCCCGTCTACATCTCCGAGATCAACGGCGTGCGCTCTGCCGCAACAGGCCGCGAGGTGCGCGGCTGGTTCATTGCCTGCCCGTTCACCCCGCAGCGCATGATGCAGCTTCCCGTCAACATGGTCTACGACAAGATCGTGGCCTGCGGGCGCAAGGCGGAAAAACTCGGCGCGAAAATTCTGGGATTGGGCGCGTTCACGTCCGTCGTGGGCGATGCCGGGCTGACCATCGCGCAGCGGCTCGAAATGCCAGTCACGACGGGCGACAGCTATACGATCATGATCGCCGTCGAAGCGGTACGCCACGCCGCCAAAGTGATGGATATACCGCTGGCTTCGGCGACAGCGGCAGTCGTCGGCGCGACGGGCAGCATCGGCAGCGTGTGTGCGCAGATGCTGGCCGGAGACGTGGCGAACCTGATCCTGGTCGGGCGGCGGGGCGAAGCGCTCAACGTTGTGCGCGAGAAGTGCGAAGGCCGCCGCGCCACCCTTCGCACCGGAACCAACGTCGATCTGATCTACGAGGCCGATCTGGTCCTGACCGTGACCAGCGCCATCGATGAAGTCATCTTCCCGGAGCATCTGAAGCCGGGTGCGGTGGTGTGCGATGTGGCCCGGCCCCGCGACGTGTCGAAGCTGGTGGCCGACAGGCGCGACGACGTGCTGGTGATCGAGGGGGGTATGGTCGAAGTGCCCGGCCCGGTGGACTTCCACTTCGATTTCGGCTTCCCGCCGAAGAAGTCCTACGCCTGCATGGCCGAGACGATGGCGCTGGCGCTCGAAGGTCGCTACGAGGATTACAGCGTCGGCAAGGAATTGAGCGTCGAGCAGGCGCAAGAGATCGGCGCGATCTGCGCCAAACACGGCTTCAAGTTGAGCGGCTTCCGCAGCTTTGAGCGCGCCGTGACGGACGAGCAGATCGCGCGTGTCCGGGACCGGGCACAGGCTAACCGCAAGCATTGGTCGCCGCAGGCGGTGTGACAGGCAGCAAGGTCAATCAGGCGCGGGCGGCTCTGGCCGACAAACTGGCCGTGTGGGGTTGTTCTGACCTTCGCAGGGCCTAGTTCTCCCACCACTTGCTGATCTCGTAGCGCTTGATCGCTACTTGCAGCATGACATTCTGCGCCGCGTCCTGCACGGCGTTGACGGTACGTCTGGCGTAGTAGCGCGCCCGCCCCATGGAGAGGAACGTGTGGGCCGCACTGGTTTCGCCCACGCCAAGCTGGATCACGGCGCTGGCCCAGGTGAGGCCCGCCCCAAAGGCACAGACGGCAATTTTGTCGCCGGGTTTGCAGCGCCCTTCTTCAAACGCCTCGACCAGCGCCAGGGGTACAGAGGCCGCCGAGGTGTTCCCATATTTGTGCAGGTTCATGTAGAACTTGTCGATGGGCTGGCGCATCATCCTGGCCGCCGTCTCGATGATCCGGGCGTTGGCCTGGTGCGGAATAAACAGTTGAATGTCTTCGGGCAGCAGTCCGGCCCTGTCGATCACGCGCTTCATGGATGAAGCGACGGTGCGCGTGGCAAATTTGAAGACTTCGGGGCCGTTCATCTTGAGATAGCTCAAGCCCTCGTCCAGCACCCGCTGCGAATTGGGGATGGCGCAGCCCGCTCCCGGCACGATCAGGAACTCTGCCCCGGAGCCGTCCGAGCCGAGTTCATAGGTCAGCACGCCCGCCGGTTCCAGGCTGGGTTGCAAGACGACTGCCGCCGACGCATCGCCAAACAGCACACAGGTGGAGCGATCCGTATAATCGACAGCGTAGGAAATAACCTCTGTACCGATCACCAGGATGTTGTCCATCGCGCCGGACTGGATGAACTGGCTGGCCGTCACCAGCGCATACACCCAGCCGGAGCACCCGGCGCTCAGAGTGAACGCGCCGCACTCCGCTCCCAGTTTATGCTGCACCTGGCTCGCCACCGACGGCACGTAATAGTCCGGTGACGAACAGGCGACGATGATCAGTTGAATGTCACCTGGTGTCAGCCCGGCCACCTGTAGTGCAGCCTTTGCCGATTTGACGGACATATCCGAGGAATTCTCGCCCTCGGCGCGGATGTGCCGCTCTTTGATACCCGTGCGGGACGTGATCCATTCATCTGACGTATCGACCATCTTTTCGAGGTCAGCATTCGTCAGGACACGCTCCGGAACGTATTTACCCCAACCCGTGATCTTTGCGTAGCGTTCGGCCATTGGATTCTCTCGTGAAGGGTGTGGATGTGAGGGCTAATCAGGAAGCCGGTGACAACCCCTGGTCGCTTTCCGGCTGATTGCGGTGTTGCAGCGCATCGAGGATCGTCAGCGCGCGCCGCGAAGCGAGCAGCAGCAGACCCGCCGTGAGCGTCAGCCCGCCCAGTTTGGCCGCAAGCTGGTAATGTGCTGGCAGCTTGCGCCAGCGCACCAGCAGCGTCACAGGTTGATCGCCAATCAATTCCCTTTTCAGGCGGTTGACATAGGTTTCGGACGGTGCAACGGGGACCAGCGTCTCGCGCAGACGGGTTGCCAGGTTCAACAAGTCAGTGGCTTCCGCGATCTTGGCAGGCGTCAGGTCATACCGGGTGAATTGGGGATCAAAGTCGGCTTGGCCGGCCATCAGCGCATCGAGGTGCGCCGCTAACAGGTCTTCGATCTGCTGGTCTGGCTGCTTATCCTGGGCATTCTGCATTCCGTCCGGCGAAAACATCTTATAGTCAACCTTCCACTAGTGCGGCTCACCCAGGCTCATTCATCGGCCTGCCGCGTGGGTTCAGATTGCTGCTCTGCGGTCAGTTCGTCGCGCAGGGCCAACAGCGTCCGGTGATACAGGGACTTGATGGCCCCTTCGCTGCGTTCCATGATTTCGCCGATTTCCTGGTTGGACAGCTTATCCACGAATTTCAGGATGAGTAACTGCTGGCGCTCTTCGGGCAGCCGTCGAATGGCTTCGACCAGCCGTTCCTTTTCCTCTTGAGATTCGGTTGTGTCCTCGGGCGCTTCGCTGCGCAGCCCGGCTGCAATGAATTCATCCAGAGGAATTACTTTGCGCCGGTTGCGGTCTCGATGCCAGTTGGCGACCAGGTTATGGGCGATGCGATACAGCCAGGCCTGAAACGGTACGCCACGCTCTACATACGTCTCGATGTGCAAGAACGCCCGATGAAAGACCCGTGACGTCAGGTCTTCGGCATCATGGTGGTTCCCGGTACGAAAGTAGATGTAGCTGTAAATCTTCTTGACGTACCGTTCGTACAACTCCCCAAACGCAGCCTGGTCATCGCGCGCCAGTTCCACGAGTTCGGAGTCATCGGCAGTCGAGTAGTCCTGACCGTTATGTGCAGCCATACAGAAGGAACACCCCTCACTCGTAAAGGTTGCGGAAGTATAGCAGATGATGTGAGACAGCAGCAAAGTCAGTCGTCTTGTCTTGATTCACGCAACACTCAACCGCAGATCTGTTCCCTGGTTCGGCAGAAGCGGATCGGCGCGGTACAATGAGCACGCCTGTCACCCGATCAGGCGCAACTGCTGTATGGTGAGGTCTCGACAATTTGGATCAACTTGAACATAGCCCCTTGCCCGAACCAGAACCGGCCATTTCACCGGATGATACTCAGCCACGCGCTCCGGCAGCACCATCCACCTCCCTGACCGAATCTGAACCGCCACCGACGTCAGACGATACCCATCCCCGCCCGGCGACCACAGCGCTTGAGCGCGCCGAAGCTGTGCCTTCTGCAGCGGAAGAGGCACAGCCCGCCAGCGGTTGTGGAAGCCCACTGCTGATCGGCGCGGTAGCGCTGGCCTTTCTTTGCCTGTTTGTGACCAGTGTCGGGTTGGCCGGATACGCCGGCTGGCGCGACGGCGTGCAGTCGGCGCAGACCCGCAAAGCGGCTACCGTCGTTGCCTATGCGGGCGCGCAGGCCACGCTTGCCCGGCAGGACTGTGACGAGGGCCGTTACGAATTATGCAACGAACGCTGTGCCTACGTGGCAACCCAGCAGCCCGGCTTTCCTGGCATGGAAGCGTGTATGAGCCTGGCCCAGATCGCCCTGAGCGCGACGCCCACGCCAACAGCCACCGTCACTGTCGCCCTCAGTCCGGCTCCCCCCACGCCCACACCGGGTTCCACCACAGCCGCCAGTACCGAGAGCGCTGGCGGATTCACGGCTGAAGAGCTATACGCACGCGCACAGGAAGCCTTTCGCCGCCCCGATTATGAAGAAGCCATGAAATGGCTGGAAGCCCTGCGCGGCCTCAACGCCGATTTTCACCGCAAAGAAGTCGAAGACATGCTGGTGGTGACGTACCAGGCGCTTGGCGGTCAGTACCAGTTCGAGGGGCGTCTGAGCGAGATGATCGTGGTCATCAAGAAGGCGCTGCAAATACGACCTTTGCCCAATACGGATTGGGAGTTCACCATTAATGCCGCTGAACTGTACCTGAGCGCAAAGGGCTATCTGGATGCGGGCAATTACGAACTGGCCGACAAAGTGTTCATCCGGTTGATGGATACCGCGCCGAGTTACCTGGATTCAAAGGCGCTGGCCTGCACAGCCTTCGCGTCGGCGAACGATAGCGCATCGCTCAAAAAGTACGGTTGCTAGGTTTGTCTTCGCGGCCTGGCCTGTTCTCACTTCGCAGTTCGGCAGAGAGGGATCATGTCAGAGTCTATTCCTGCGTAGGGGTGCTCATCACTTCCAGAATAGCCGTTTCCAGATCGCGCGCCTGAAACGGCTTCTTGATGACGCGATCCACCCCTGCGATGTCGGCGGGTGGAATTTTGTTGGCAACCGCAGTGACAATAATCACTTTGGTGGCAGCCAGTCGCGGGTTCTCCCGGATGATTCGCAGCAATTCCAGGCCGTTCATGCCGGGCATGGCAATGTCCAGCAGAATCAGAGGCGGCGTCTCCTTTTCCAGGAATTCCAGGGCACGCGCGGCGTTCTTGACACCGACAATCGGATACGGAAGCGTTTTCAGCAGAAGAGGGATCAATCTTCGATGTTCAGGATCGTCCTCAACCAGCAGGATATTAGGCATCGGCGTTACCTTTCCTACCAGCGAACCAACACGAACTGAGGGTTGAGCTGCTCGATCTGAACAATAATGCCAACAGGGAAGAAACAAGGGGTACACCCCAATTCAGGACACAGGTGAAATAATGATTTCCCTCACTGGCTGGAGAGCAGTGGCCCGACAAGGCAGCAGCTCAAACCTTGCCTTAATTTTACCCACAATTTGGGAAATAGCGCACCGCCAGTTTTCAACACGAGCCAACGCTTGACCACTGATGAGGGGACGGATGGCTGACCGCCACCTGTCATGCGTTATAATGCGCGCCGATTTTATCAGAGACGAGAGGGCCGCCCGATGCGTCCGTTGCTGATGCTTATGGCTGTACTGCTTGCCGTCATTGCGACGGTGGGCGCGGCAGCGTTTACTTACGTCAATGTCCGGCAGCTTGTCGCCGACTCGCCAGTTGAACTACCGCCACCGCCGCAGGCAGGCAATAATGCGCCGACTGCCGCGCTGCTCCTGACAACGGCGGCTGTACCCAGCCAGGTATCTGCTGTCACAACATCCCAGGCTGCGACTCCCCAAGCGCAGGCCTCCAGCAGCGCGGCGCCAACCGTTGTGCCAATATGGACTGACCCCGCTCGCATTTCGATCCTGCTGCTCGGCATAGACCAGCGCAAAGGCGAGAAAGGCCCCTTCCGCACCGACACCATGATGGTGCTGTCGGTTGATCCTGTTCGCAAGACGGCAGCCATGTTGTCCATTCCGCGCGACATTTACATCAAAATCCCCGTTTATAACAAGCCAGATCGCATCAACAACGCGAATGTCATTGGCGATTCGATCATCACCGATTACCCCGGCGGCGGGCCTGCGCTGGCCGTCAAGACGGTGCAAAGCCTGCTAGGCATTCCAATCCAGCGCTACATCTTGATCAATTTCGACGTGTTCACGACAGTCATCGACGCCATCGGCCCGATCAACGTCTGCCCGGAAGCGCCGATCCACGACGACAAGTATCCGGATGGCAGCTACGGCTACATTACCGTCGATTTCAAGGCTGGCTGCCAGGATTTGGACGCGACCAGGCTGCTGCAATATGCCCGTGTGCGCCACAACGCGGGCGATGACTTTGGGCGTGCCAGACGCCAGCAGGAGGTGATCCGCTCGGTGCGCGAAAAAGTCCTGAGCCTGGGTGGTATGTCGGCGCTGATCGGCAAGGCAGGAACGATCTGGGCGTCGCTCAAAGACAGCATCAGGACGAACATGACCTTTGAGGAGATGTTGCAGTTGGCGCAGCTTGCCCAGACTATCCCGAAGGACAACATCCGCTCCGCCGTGATTACTGACACGGGAAATTACCTGATGCCCAGCGTATTGCCGAACGGCGACCAGGTGCTCTCACCCGTTTATGAGCGGATACACGATCTCGTACAGAAGTTATTCGATAGCGGCCCCGGCGGAGCGGGTGATACGCAGGCATCGGCAGAGGGCGCGGCTATTGTCGTGTCCAATGGAGCCGGGATCGACGGGCTGGCAAAAGCGGTGGCCGACAGGCTCAAAGGGCAGGGCTTCAACATTATCGAAGCCAGGAACGCCGACCAGCCGGGCGGCTATGGCAAGTCGATCATCAAAGTCTATGGCGGCAAAGTCAAGACGGCGCGTTATCTGGCCGAGGTACTCGGTCTGGATGGCACAGCTATTTCGATGGAGAAGGATGGGCCGCCGGGTGTGGACATCGAATTGATTGTTGGCAAGGATTTGGAAGCACTGGGCAAGCAGTGAGGCCATCCAGATATTGTAGTGCGGTTGAAAAGTTGGTTCTCCCGCACTTTGCGTGCAGCAAAGGCAGTGGTAGAGTGAAGGTCTCGCAGGAGATGTAGCAGGAAAAGGGCCGACTGGAAACGGATTGGGGACAAGCTCTGCAATTGCAGGGCATGAGTATGGGGAAGTTGAAGCCGAAGCAGACCGAATTGAAATATATGGACATTTGACACAACCAGAAGGGGTTTGTCCGAGTTGCAAGCAGGCATCAAGCTCCGTGCATAGCCATTACCAACGAACATTGCGTGACTTGCCGGTCGGCACGAGAACGGTTCAGTTGTGTGTCACTATCAGGCGCTTTCGTTGCCGAAATGAGGCCTGTCCGCGCTCGACATTTGCAGAACCACTTGGAGACCTTGCAAGGGTTTTTGCCCGTCGAACAGAGCGCCTGACCACAACGTTGCGGGCAGTGGGTTTAGCGACGGGCGGGGAGATGGGAAGCCGCTTAAGCAAACAATGACACATGCAGACCAGTCCCGATACCTTGCTGCGGGTGCTGCGACAAACCGTCTTGCCGTCGGTGGGGAAAGTCAGGGTCATCGGAGTCGATGATTGGGCGATGCGACGAGGCAAGCCATCCGGGACAATCCTAATAGATTTAGAACAGCAGCGTCCTATTGAATTGCTACCTGACCGCACGGCGGAGACATTGACCGCTTGGTTAGTTGAGCAGCCTACTATTGAGATTGTCAGCCGAGACCGCTCAACCGAATAGATGCGTGGCATCAGGAGCGGTGCTCCCCAAGCTCAACAAGTCGCTGACCGTTGGCATTGGCTCAAGAACCTGCGCGAAGCGTTGGAGCGAATGCTTAACCGACTGCGAACTGAACTGGAAAATCTCCCGCACCCGGCTACATCACTTCAAGCACTCGTGCCGTCTCGCTCAGTGGCGTTGGATGCACACAAGCCGAATCGTCAAGCCCATAAACAAGCCAGCCGCGCCCGACGATTGGCACGCTATGACGCGGTTCGTGCTTTGGTCGCGCAAGGGGTTCCAGAACTGCGAATTGCCCGAGAATTGGCACTGGCGCGCGCCACTGTACGTAATTTTGCCTGAGCCGTTCGTTTTCCTGAACGGGCGGTAAGTCGGGTCAAAGCGAGTATGATTGATGCTTATTTGCCCTATTTAGAACGTCGGATGGCTGAAGGCTGCACGGTCAGTATGCAGTTATGGCGTGAAATCTAGGCCCAAGGATACACGGGCAGTCGCCACCAAGTTGCCCGCTGGATGCAACAACAGCGTACTATTGCGGCACCGACCACACCCCGTCCATATTTATCCACTTCCACAAGTCCACCGACAGCTAGCCCAAATCTTCCCCTACCCGCGCCCCGCCAATTGGTCTGGTGTTTACTGCGTGCTGATGAAGAACGAACCGATGAGGAAAAAGCGAACTTCGCGCGTATTCGTCAACATCCTACTGTGCAGACGGCTTACCAGATTGCCCGTCAATTTCAGCGTATGATTCATGAACGCTCTGATGCACAGTTTTCTTCATGGTTGCATAATTGCCAGGGGTGTGACATTCCCGACCTACAAACCTTTGCGGCTGGTCTTGAGCGTGAGGAGCCTTCCATTCGTTTGGCGCTCTCGACGGCTTGGAGCAATGGCCCGACCGAGGGCCATGTTAATCGATTGAAATTGATAAAGCGTTCTATGTACGGGCGCGCCAAGTTTTGACCTGTTACGCATTCGCGTACTCGCTTCTACAGCCTAGCTGCACGCAAAGTGCGGGAGAACCAACTTCCCGCCCGCCCTACAGCCCTGCTGTCCTCGCGCTTGACCCGTGTCGCCCAGGCTTGTGCTTGTCGGATTCGGTCTTCCCCGTTATGCTTGCTCATGAGGTTTTCCTTGAAACGACCTTCGGTAACTCATTTCAACCCGGAAAACCTCGCCTCGTTTCCTTATGCTCGAATCTCAGGTCGCACAGGGAGCAGGTTGCTCAGTCGGCGAGGTAATGCTACACTGAGAACAAGTACGTTAACAGACATTTTTTCTTCTCTGTTGCCCGGCAAACGTGTCTGGGTGGCGCTAACCAAGTTCGCAGGAGGCATTTATATGCGGAGAATCGTTTCTCGATCAGGTGGGCTGGCACTTGGCTTTCTACTGGTCTCCCTGGTTGTATCAGGCTGCTTCCAGACAGCAGGCGCAGCGCTAGATGCCACTGCCACCAGCGCCGTCCAGGCTCCGCCACCCGCTACAGAAACTTTACCGGCTCCACCTACCGAAATCCCGACTCAAGTGGTGCCGCCGACGGAAATGCTGACTGTGACCCAGACGTTACTGCCGACGGAAGTGGTGCCGCCGACGCAAATCCCAACCGAAGTTCCGCAGGCCACGATGACCGAGACCCCTGCCCTCGTCGCACAGGCCCAAACGCCCACCCAGGCGGCCAACCCGGTCTTTGAGGGCGGCCCGCAGGCCACCCAAACCTCGGTGCAGGCGACTCTATTTGCCCAGGCCACAGAAATCCTGGCGGGCGTGACGCAAACTGCCGCGTTTGATCTGACCGCCACTGCAACGGCACTTGGCACAGGATTGCCCGCCGAGAGTGGCACGGGCGCAGCAGCAACGACAGTTCCGGCTACACTGGCTCCAGGGACAAATCTGGCACAAACTACAGCTACTCCGCAAGGCACGCCTGGCGCTCCCGGATCGGGCGCAGCCGGCGCAATTACCGGCGACTGCGTTTACACGGTGGCCGAAGGGGATCGCCTGTTCCGGATCGCTATTCGCTTCAATACAACACCTGAAGCGATTGCACGGGCCAACGGCATCGTCAATATGGATCTCATTGTCCCCGCCCAGCAACTGCGTATCCCGAATTGTAATGGCACGCCAACGCCGAGCGTCGGCACAGGTGGTGCTGCGACGCCCATTCCTGGCGCGGGTGGCGGCAGCGGGCAGGTTTACATCGTCCGGGAAGGCGACACGCTGTTTGGCATTGCCACGCGCTATCGCGTGCGCGTAATGGCGCTGGCTCAGGCCAACGGCATCAGCAACATCAACCTGATCTTCATCGGCCAGCGTCTGGTCATCCCGTAGTTCGCCTCACCCCCTGACCCTCTCTCTGCGCAGCGGAGAGGGGGAGCCTGGCAGGATTTGCAGGGCGGCTCAAAGACGGGCCGCCCTTCCCATTGGTCTCGTTTTCAGCGAGGAGGAGCGTGTGTCGTCCACAGCAGATCAGAACCCCGACAAGCTAACCGAAAAGCTGGTCAACAGCGAGATGATCTACGATGGCCGGATCGTCCACCTTTACGCCGATACTGTACAGCTTCCCAACGGCCACACGGCCCGCCGCGAAGTCGTGCGGCACAGCGGTGCGGTTGCTATCGTACCCATCGACAGCAAGGGCAACGTGATCCTGGTGCGGCAGTACCGGCACGCCGCCGGGCGTATCCTGCTTGAAATTCCCGCCGGAACGCTCAACAAGGGCGAAGCCCCCGACCTGTGCGCGGCGCGGGAAATGCAGGAGGAGACGGGCTACAAGCCGGGCTATTTGCAGAGGATCGGCGGCATCTTCGTCGCGCCCGGTTACACGTCCGAGTTCATTCACCTGTACCTGGCAACCGGCCTCAGTGCTTCCCGGCTGGACATGGACGCTGACGAGTTCATCGAGGTCGAGCACTTGCCATTTGAGGAAGTGGTGCGGCGCATCAAGGCGGGCGAGATTGTGGACGGCAAGACGGTCAGCGGCGTGTTGCTGGCGCGGGATATACTGAGTCGGACGATAAGAGCTAAAGATAGTGAAATTGATGGCGAAAACAGCTTAGGATGACGTTTTTACGATGGCGAAGACGCTCAATGGCTCTGCGTAAATGGCGCTGTAATTCATCGAGTGAGCGTGTGCAAAGATTAGCGAGTTCAAAGCGTTTGAGATAGTTCCACAGGGCCTCAATGGGGTTGAGGTCAGGCGCATAAGCGGGCAGCGCGACCAGCCACAAGCGTCCAGCGGCCTCAGTGTGCAGGAAGTCTTTGACGGTCTGACTGCGATGCGCGGGCAGGCCATCCCAGATGACCAGCACCTTACCGGCAATCTGGCGCAGCAGGTGGCGCAGGAAATAGACACAACCTTGACCACGACAAGCGTGGTCAAGTTGCCAGGTCAACCAGCGCCCATCGAGGGTCATACCACCCATGACCGATAGATGCTTATGGCTCAAGGGCACGCTCAAGCGGGGTGTTTGCCCACGCAGCGCCCAGGTTCGCACCCGCATCGGCAGCAGGCCAAAGCCGCTCTCATCGGCAAACACTAGGGTGTAGCCTTCCCGTTTGGCCTTTTTTTGAGCGCGGTCCAGCCCATCTTCTGCCAACACCTGCCTGACCCGACTCGCTGTCCAGACCTCCCCCTCGAACCCCGCTGCCACTGCCCCAGCTTGTACAATCTCAACCAACCTTCGCTTGTCGTCCCGGCTCAACTTCGGCCTCTTGCCCGGTGCCGGGTGCGCGGCTAACTCGCCCTGCCGTCCCCGCACCATCCATTGGCTCACTGCGCCTTCACTCACCCCTAAGGCTGCCGCAATATCTTTTTGTTTCCAGCCTTGCT
>Ga0070741_10001060_pt1 | contig 88555 bp, 60 predicted proteins | sample Coa_R1_4_FD_66440 | JGI IMG/M metagenome (GOLD analysis project Ga0070741, IMG submission 66440) | Surface soil microbial communities from Centralia Pennsylvania, which are recovering from an underground coalmine fire - Coalmine... | ecosystem: Environmental > Terrestrial > Soil > Unclassified ... | reverse complement strand
CAGCAGTGGGCGCTGGAGTTCAAGGCGGCGGCCACGACCACCCCGGGCACCACGGACATCCAGCCTTACCTGGGCCGCGGCGTTGGGGCCGTGCCGACCTGTCCCGCCACTTCGGACACGAACTTCGCCAACAGCTACAGCATCAACACGCTGACCAATGCCCCGCAGTGCCTCATCGTCACCGCGACGCACGTCCTGAACTAAGCAAGCGCCTCTGTTCCTTAGCAGAAGATTGGCCTGGGTCAAAACCCAGGCCGATTTTTTTGTCTCAATCCTGCGGCAGGGGCTGGCCCTTGGTCTCCGGCGCCCAGATCAGCGCCACGAGGCCGAGGAGGAATACGAAGGAAAGGATGGTCGCCGCTTTGCGGAAGGGCTCATGGACGCCATTGGCCTGCAGCGTACTGTTCAACTTGCCCAGCATTACAGGCGATGCAGCGGTGATGTAACGCACCGTGTTGTAACAAAAGCTGATGCCGACCCCGCGCAGCCGTGTGGGGAACAGTTCCGGGAAATAGATCGAGTAGCCCCCGAAGACCGACAATTGGGCAAACCCCATGATGGGAAGCATCCAATAAGCATCAACGCCGCTCCGCAGGTTGTTGTAAACAAAAATTGTCGCGACGAGGCAGAGAATGAAAGCGCCCAGGAAAGCCTTGCGGCGGCCCAAGTACGTCGCCGCAAACGTAAAGCAGAGCATGCCCAGGAATGCGCCGACATCCTGAAACGTGGTGCCGTAAGCCCGTACGGTGTCCACAATGTTTTGCGGTTCGCCTTTCAGTGCCGTGGAAATGAGTTCAGGCGAAAAGAAACCGATGCCCCATAATCCCGCCATCCCCGAAACGCCGAGCGCGACGCCGACCAACAGATGCTTCCGCCAAATTGGATGCCGGAAAAGGTCGGCGATCGAACCCACCTGCTGGGCTGGATCCTTGCTTTGCGCAGCCAGACGTTTCGCTTCCTTCCAGGGCTCGGGCTCATCCAGCACCCACGGGATGATGATCGCCAGCACCGCCGGGAGAGCGCCCACAAAGAAAATGAATCTCCAGCCCGCATAGCCGTGGTAAAAGTCTCGCGCGCCCGGTTGAATCCAGCGGCTCAACAACGACCCTGAAATATTTCCCAGCGCCGAAAGCGCCTGCATCGCTCCCAGGGCCAGTGGCCGCACCCGGCTCGGAACGCTCTCCGCCAATAGCGTCGTAGCCGCTCCGAACATGCCCCCAATGCCCAACCCTCCCAGGAAACGATAAGCAAGAAATACGGGTGCGGAATGGGCCAGCCCGGTCAGGCCGGAAAAAGCCGTGTACGCCAGCAAAGTTGCCACCATGGTCTTCACGCGCCCCAAGCGATCGCTCATCAAGCCGAATAGAATTCCGCCTGTGCCCCAGCCAACCATCATGATGGATGTGGCCCACGTTCCCCAGGATTTAATGTCCGCATCGGACGCCGCTGCTCCGAGCAACTCGCGCATTGCGGGCTCGCGCGCCAGCACGAAAATTCGCTGCCCCATGCAATCGAACAACCAACCAGCCGCGGCGATGATGAACACGAGCCAGTGATAACCGGTGACACCGTCAAAAGCGTTCGTCTTGAGAGCGGCTCCCGCCGTCGCGGGGCGAGCTGATGTTTGCGTGGGATCTGGCATGCGCAAATTTTCCGGTAGTCCGGTGATACTGTCAAGCAACTCAAGCGCGGTGCGCGCGTGGAAGGTGCAAATAACGTGCCGAAGCCACCAGCCTCCGGTTGGCAAGCGTTGCTGCTTTTTCGACGGAAGCCAAAGCCAGTGTGCCAGTGGTGCGCTCATTGGAGCTTGCCTGACCATGGCATCGTTGACAGAACCCGGCGTTTTTTGCACGCTTTCGGTGAAGCCACAACACCCACACGTGTCTCAAGCTGTAGCAGCCCGATTATCGCTGATAGATTTTATCTTATGATCCACTGCAAATTAAAACCTGCGCTGACCTGTCTGGCAATCGCCGCCACCTTTTCCGGCTGTGTGTCGCCTGGCACGAAGGAGACGAAACCCGCGATGGTCGATGCCTCTCCGGGCAATGCGGTGCATGCCATTGCCCCCGGCCCGTTCCAGCCGACCTGGGAATCACTCTCCTCCCAATACCAGGTTCCCGACTGGTTCCGCGATGCGAAGTTCGGCATGTGGGCGCACTGGGGGGCACAATGCGAACCGGAACATGGCGATTGGTACGCACGCAGGATGTATATGCCGGGTGATCCTGACTACAAATCCCACCTCGCCGAATACGGGCATCCTTCCACCAACGGTTTCAAGGACATCATCCACCAATGGAAGGCGGCAAACTTTGATCCCGACAAGCTCCTGGCGTTTTACAAGGCGAACGGCGCGAAATATTTCATGGCGCTGGCCAACCATCACGACAATTTCGACAACTGGGATTCAAAATACCAGCCATGGAATTCCGTCGCTCTCGGCCCGCAAAAGGATTTGATAGGCGGCTGGGCCAGGGCCGCGCGAAAAAACGGGTTGCGCTTTGCCGTGAGTGTTCACGCTTCACGCGCGTGGACATGGTACGAACCGGCGCAGGGCGCGGACAAGGACGGCGCATTCGCCGGCATGCCTTACGACGGCAAAATTACCAAAGCCGATGGCAAGGGCCAGTGGTGGGATGGTCTTGATCCACAGGATCTCTATGCGCAAAACCACACGCCCGGCACGAAGCTCGATTGGGACTGGGACCCGACCAAGGGCAGCAGTGTCCCGGATGAGGCCTACATGACCAAATTCTTTCTTCGCACCAAGCAGCTTTGGGACGATTACCAGCCGGACATGATTTATTTCGACGACAGCGTGCTCCCATTTCATGGTATCAGCGACGACCTCGGCCTCAACCTGGCCGCGCACTTCTATAATTCCAGCATCCAGTTGCATGGCCACAACGAAGCCGTGATGAACGCCAAAAGGCTCGATGAAACCCAGCGCAAGGCGATGGTCTATGACATCGAACGTGGCAAGGCGGACAGCATCCTGCCGTTTGCCTGGCAGACCGACACCTGCATCGGCGATTGGCATTACAACCGCGGTCTCTTCGAGCGGCACCGCTACAAATCCGCCGCCACCGTCATTCCGATGCTCGCGGACATCGTGAGCAAGAACGGCAACCTGATGTTGAACATTCCTTTGCAGCGCGACGGCACGCCGGATGCGGATGAGTTGAAAATCGTGGCCGACATCGGCGCGTGGATGCGCGTCAACGGCGGCGCCCTTTACGCAACGCGTCCGTGGAAGGTTTATGGCGAAGGTCCCTCGACGGTCGCGGTTGAGAAAGGGCGTTTCGGCGGCCAGAGCGACACCCAGAAGAAGCCGTTCACGGCGGAGGACATCCGCTTCACTCAGTCCAAAGACGGCAAAACGCTTTACGCCATCGTTCTGGCCTTTCCGCCGGACAACAAAATTACAGTCAAGTCCCTCGGCAGCAACTCTTCATACTGGCCGGGCAAGATTAGCAGCGTGCGCCTGCTGGGAACTTCCGGCAAATTGAAATTCACTCGCGACGAGAACGGGCTTTCGCTCTCGTTGCCCGACAAGAAGCCGTGCGACATTGCCTTTGCCTTGAAGATCAAGTAACGCCAAACCGACATGAGCAGACTTCATGTTCCAACTGACCCGGAGGAAGTGAACAACCTGAGGTTCCAAATTGAAACCTCAAGTTAGGGCTATGGGAGCCGTCCCGAGCAGGGTGTCGCCATGTTATCGGGGGGCGGTCAATCAATTCTTCCAGTTGATATTGTCCAGTAGTTCGGCGAGATGGAACCCGGCTTTCGCAAGTTGCGTTTGAACAATTGTCGTCTCGTCCTGCTCATACGAGGCGGGTTTCGTGATGGAGATTTTCCGTAACCGGTTATGCGTGTCAACTTCCGCCGCCCCAAACGTGATGGGCTGATATGCCTGGAGCGCTTGTTGCACTGAATCGCCGGCCCATGTTTTCGCCCAAACGTGGTGATCACCCGAATCCTTCCATTTTGTTGTGTCAATGTTCTGGGAGAGAACCCCGGCCAGCGCCGTAAAGTCGGCGGTTTTCGCCACATTCTTCACCAGCGTGACATCCCAAAAAGCATGCAGTTCTTCTGATGCCGTGAAGAACAGGTCGTTTCCTCCCACGTCGTCGGGTTTGCCAACGGCCAGCGCCGGATCGGTAATCAAAACCGGGTTGTGCACGTCATCAATCTCGAAATACCCGGTTCCCACGTGGAGCGGTTGATGGATGTCCCCCACAAAATGGACTAGGAGGCGCAGGGCCTGAACCTTGGACAATTTGGATGGCGTGCCTTCGAGTGCGGCGACGCAATTGTTGATTGCGTGGACGACATCGTTTGTGGCGCTGCCCAGCGCACCATCGGTGTATTGGGCCGCACCCAGAGGCAGGTTTACAAAATGCCAGGCCGAATTGTCGGGGAAGGTCTTGTTGAATTGTTTCGCTTCCGGGTCCGCTGTCAACGGCCCCTGACCGCGCGCCGCCGCGCGCACCTCGTCGGCCCAGGTGGCAACGGCGGCCAGGTCGTCATTCCCGAGGATTTTGACGATTTGCGCCCGTGTGGAATCACTGATCAAGCCTTTGGCGACCTGGCCCACGGCTTGGTGGCCTTCCTGTCCCCAGCCGAAAGCGGAAAGACACGTGCTGGCCGATAGCAAAATAAATGACAATGCTTTTTTCATTTGTTTGGTTTGTTGATAACTAATGGTTTTTGCCACCATCCGAACTGTGGCCACCCATTTCGCCGGGTTGACCGATGGCGCGGCAGCCCGAGGGCGACGCTCCAAAGTTCCTCAAGTGACGTTGCATAACTGGTTGCGGAGAATCCCTTCGTTTGCGGCCCCTGGCGAAGCCAGCCAGGGCGGGGGTTCGGGTGTGACTTTGGTTGCTTCAATATTAATACGTAACGCGAAGGGCGGATCTTTCAAAAATCTTCACGGGAGGATGAAAAAACGGCCTAACTGCCTGCAAATCAGCGGAAAATAAAAGTTTACGCGAATGTCCCAAATGCCTTCGCCCATTCGTCGTATTATTGAATGGTCTGAAAGACCGAGCAACCAATTAAGACAGAATATGAGCACAAAATCAAAACCCAAGAGCAACAAGACAGCCAAAGTCACGCACCGGCTGATCTGGTTCGACATCCCGGTGGACAACTTCGAACGGGCTGGCAAGTTTTACGGAAAGTTGTTCGGCTGGAAAATTGGCCCGTTTTCCGGGATGAAGGATTACTGGCTGATTGACACCGGCGGCAGTGACGATACTCCCAATGGCGGATTGATCGCGCGCAAATGTCCGGAACATCCCATCACCAATTACGTCAACGTGGCCTCGGTGACCAAAGCCATGGCGAAGGTCGAGAAGTTGGGCGGGAAAGTCCACATGCCCAAGACAGCCGTGCCGCACATGGGGTACTTCGCCATCTGCCAGGACACCGAGAACAACACGTTCGCCTTGTGGGAAACAAACCCCAGCGCGAAATAGGCGCGCAGACCAGACTGAGAACACGGAGTGGAGACGTTTATAGATGGAAAGGACGTACAGAGGAAGCTGCCATTGCGGCACGGTCCGCTTCGAAGCGGATGTGGATCTCAGCGCGGGCACTTTCAAATGCAATTGCGAGATGTGCACCAAGACGAGAATGTGGGGCGCCGTTGTCAACCCCGACGCCTTTCGATTGCTCGCGGGTGAGGCGGCGCTGGTTGACTATCAGCCTGACCATATCCATCATGTGTTTTGCCGTCACTGCGGGGTGCGTCCGTTTGCTTGGGGCGAAGATCCCGCGCTCGGCGGCAAGTTCTACGCCGTTCGCGTCTATTGTCTTGATGACGTGGATGTGGACGAGCTCATCAGCGCCCCGATCACCATTCATGACGGACGTAACGACAACTACCAGTCTCCGCCCGCCGAAACCCGGCATCTCTAAATTTCGACGGCGTGACTTTCAAAACAACAGCAAATAGAATCACTGAACAAACAAATCAAAAGACATCAAACTATGAGCACAACCAAAAACAACCCCACGACAAAACTTAACGCTTACCTGTTCTTCGATGGCCGCTGCGAAGAAGCGATTGAATTCTATCGCCGCGCGCTCGGCGCCGAGGTGATCATGCTGATGCGCTTCAAGGATAGCCCGGAACCGCCCAATCCCGACTGCCCGCCTGTCCCCGGGGACAAAATAATGCACGCCCGGCTTCAGATTGGCAACAATGCGGTGCTGGTTTCCGATGGCCGATGCACGGGAAAGCCGAACTTTCAGGGTTTCTCACTGGCTCTTTCAGTCAAGACCGAGGCGGAAGCGGACCGTTTGTTCGCGCCTCTGGCCGAGGGCGGCCAGGTGCAAATGCCGCTGACAAAGACCTTCTTTTCCCCGCGCTTCGGCATGGTCATTGACCGTTTCGGCGTGATGTGGATGGTTCTGGTGGAGACTGCATCTCAAAAGTAATCCATCAGGTTTCGAAACGCCCGCAACTTCAATTCCTCCAGGGGACATGTCTATGTTGTTGAAAATCCTCATCGCGCTCGCAGTGGTCATAGTGCTGTTGCTCGTCGTTGTAGCCATGCAGCCAGCCACGTTTCGTGTCGCCCGGAGCACCACCATGTCGGCTCCAGCAGCGACGGTATTTGCGCAAGTGAACGATTTTCACAAATGGGAAGCATGGAACCCCTGGGGGAAGATCGATCCAGCCATGAAGCAGACGTATGAGGGCGCTCCGGCTGGAGTTGGGACAATCTACACTTGGGACGGCAACAAAAATGTGGGGACCGGGCGAATGACAATCGAGGAGAGCCGCCCGGGCGAGTTGATCCGAATCAAAATGGAATTCCTGAAGCCTTTTGCCAATACCAGCACCGCGGAGTTCAGCTTCAAACCCGAAGGCAATCACACCGCCGTGACCTGGAGCATGGCCGGGGAAAAAAATTTTATGGCCAAGGCAATCCACCTTTGCGTAAACATGGACAAGATGATCGGCGGCCAGTTCGAGAAGGGACTGGCGGACATGAAATCAGCGGCCGAGGCGGCGGCCGCGAAATAACGGGAATAAATCGGAACTTAGCAACAACGAAAGGCTGAACATGAAAATCGCGGTTATCATCGTGCGTGTCTTAATGGGGCTTTTGTTCCTGTTTGCGTCCTCGGCCTTTTTCTTCAAATTTGTTCCGCAACCGGAGCTAAAAGGCATCGCCAAGGCCTTTATGGAAGGAGTTGGGGCCACGCGTTATTTCATGCCCCTGATGATGGGCACCCAGTTGGTCTGCGGCCTGGCTTTTCTCCTGGGCCGGTTTGTTCCTCTCGCCACCGTGGTGATTTTCCCGGTCACCCTGAATATTCTCTTATACCATGCATTTGTGGATCCGGCGGGATTGCCAGTTGCAATCGCGTTGATTCTGGGCAATTTATTTCTGGCGTATGCGTACCGGAAAAATTACGCGCCATTGTTGAGCCCAAAATAAATGTCCTGACCGCGCTTTCTCATTCGTCGTCTATTTGGTAGTGCAAAAACATTAACAATCAAAACAAAGAAATTATGAGCGCACAAACGACAAATCCAGGATACATGTTGCTGTTCCGCGGCAACGAATGGCAAAAGGGCCTCTCGCCCGAGGAAATGCAAACCGTGGCCAGCCGGTGGATGGCCTGGTTCAGCGGATTGAAGGATCAAGGGAAAGTGACTGCCGGAAGCCCGCTGGAAGCCCAGGGCAAGCTGGTTTCCGGGAAGAATGGACGGGTGGTGGCGGACGGCCCGTTTGCGGAATCCAAGGAAGCGGTGGGCGGTTACTTCCTGCTGCAAGTGAAGAGCATGGATGAAGCGCTGGCCATTGCCAAGGAGTGCCCGGGCCTCGCCTACGGCGCGGTGGTGGAAGTCAGGCCGGTGGCTGAAGCATGCCCGCTCATCGCGGAATTTGCCGAGGCGCAACTTACCGGCGCGACAGCGTGACCTTTCAAAGATAGACTCAAACCAGAACAAAACCATGAGCACACCAACAACAACGACGGCCGGGGAGTATCTGCTCCTATTCCGGGGCCGCGAATGGTACAACGATCTTTCCGCGGAAGAGTTGCAGAAGGCCCTGGGCCAGACCAAAGCATGGTTCGAACGCGTTTCCAGCCAGGTCAAGGTCAAAGCCAGCCAGCCGCTGGCTCGCGAGGGTGCCACTGTGTCATTAAAGAACGGACGAGTCGTCACCGACGGGCCGTATGCCGAATCCAAGGAGGCCATTGGCGGCTACTTGCTGTTTGAGGCGGGCAGCCTGGAGGAAGCGATCGCCCTCGCCAAAACCTGCCCAACGCTGGCTTACGACTGCGCCGTCGAAGTCCGGCCCGTGGGGACGGAATGCCCGATGTCCGCACGCGCGCGGCAGCTCGAACAGGCACAGGAGCTCGTAAACGCCTAGTCATTCGCGGGATGCGACGGCTGAGCGTCGCATCCCGCATGGAGTCCTGTCTTTGGGCGGCGGGGCGCACTTGAAACGGCATTTTGGAAGCTTTCAACGCACCTGATTGTGCGTTTATCCCTGTCGGTTAAAGGCGGGACTCCATACAGCGGCACACCTTGTTTGAAGCGATTACCCACTCCCGGCAGCAAATGAATCCGACTGACACCAGCAAGCATGAACCACCACCCGGGGACGTTTCCCAGGTGGTGGAGCATCTTTTCCGTCATGAAGGCGCCAAGATGGTGGCTATTCTGACGGGGATTTTCGGGACTGAGCACCTTACCCTGGCCGAAGATGTGGTGCAGGAAGCGCTGGCGCGGGCGTTGCAGACCTGGCCGTTTTATGGCGTCCCGAAAAATCCCGCTGCGTGGATCATGCGGGCTTCGCGCAATCTCGCGTTGGATGTGGTGCGACGCCAGAAGGTTTTTCGCAACAAGGAAGCTGAGATCGTGCATTTGATGGAGCGGGAAAGTCCCGCGCAGGATGATGCGATTTTTCCCGAACAGGAAATCAAGGACGATCGTTTGCGGTTGATGTTCGTTTGCTGCCATCCGCTGGTGCCGACGGAAGCGCAAGTGGGACTCGTGTTGAGAACGCTTTGCGGATTCAGCGTGCCGGAAATCAGCCGCGCCTTTCTGACGACGGACGCGGCGATTGCGAAGCGCTTGACGCGGGCGAAGCAGGCAATTCGCGAGGCGCACATTCCTTTTGAGATACCCGCGGGTGAGGAATTGGCGCGGCGGTTGGACGCGGTTTTGCAATCGCTCTACCTGCTTTTCAACGAAGGCTACAAGGCTTCGAGCGGCGAAAAGCTGGTGCGGGAGGAAATCTGTTGCGAAGCAATCCGCCTGGCTGGTTTGCTGGCGGAACATCCCGCCGGCAATCAGCCCAAGACCCACGCATTGCTGGCGCTCATGTTCTTGAACGCCGCACGCACGCCGTCGCGTGTGGACGCAGACGGAAACTTGCTTCGCCTCCAGGAGCAGGACCGGTCACGGTGGGATCAATCCATGATCGCGCGGGGGATGTTTCACTTCGCGCAGTCGGCGGCAGGCGAGGAGATTACCGAATATCATCTTCAGGCCGGCATCGCCGCCTGCCATTGCGCGGCCAGGGATTATGAATCCACCGACTGGCGGCAAATTCTCGGGTTGTATGATCGCCTCGTTGAGTTTGATGATTCGCCGGTTGTTGCTCTCAACCGCGCCATCGTGGTGGCGAACATTCACGGGCCGGCTGCGGGCCTGGACGCGGTGGCTGCCATTCAAGGCCGGGAGAAATTGGAGTCCTATTATTTGCTTTATGCCGTGCTCGGCGAATTCGAGGCGCGGTTGAATGATCCCCTGGCGGCGGCCGGTTACTTCCGAAAATCGTTGCAACTGGCCGAAACCAAATCCGAACAACAGTTCCTTTCCAAACGATTCCGTGATTGCGAAGAGCGGATTCCTGCTTGAAAACCCAACCAGGCATGGAGTCCCGCATTTAGGCGGCAAAACGTGCGCAAGAATGGCAACCGGAGAACTTCCAACACGCGGAGTGCTGCGGAAGCTCTGCCGGCTGAAGCCGGGACTCCACGCCTTCTCAAGGCCGGATGAGCCGGAAAAACTGATTGCCAGACGCGGCGCTCAGCACGACGAGATTTAAGTTATTGGTTATGATCGGGGTGACGTTAACGGAACTCCAGGAGATTGGCGCGGCGAGGCTGGCGGTACTTTCAAGACGGAAGGCGTCTGGATAGATTGGCCAGGTGACCAGCACGTTGCTGCCCGATTCCGTCGCGGTGAGCGTCAGGGCGAAGAACTCGAACGCAAGCGCAAAAGTCTCGCTATCAGTGATGCTATTCCCCGCGCTTTTGAGGACCTGCAAATCGTAGCGGCCCGGCGGCAATTGCGTTGCAAAAACGTGCTTCACGTTGTCGACCGCGTTGCTGCTGAACGCAACCAGGTTGCTCGACGCCGCGTTGTAGAGATAAAGGTCAAGTTGGTTGATGCTGGAATGGTTCAGTTGCCGATTCCAAACGAGTGTTGCGGTGCCGGTGAATTGCGCATTGGGCTGGCCGTTGGTAAGATTGAAAAAGTAATGGCGGACTCCGTCGAGGGCCGGGAGTGAACTGGAAGTGTTGGTGTTGAAGTCCCAACCGCTGGGGCTGCTCTCGTTCCCGGTGGCACTGGTCGGCGGATGCGAGCTGCCGGAAGCGACGCTGTTCGAGTCGATGAATCCATGCTTGCCGCCCGCGAGTTGTTTGTAGGAGTTGAACACGTTCAAAATACCCGCGCCGTAACGCGGATCCAGAGGCGAAACACCCGGGTGGGACCAATCCGAGGGTTTGACTGCGCCATTCAACAGCAGTGCCTTGACCGTGCGAATGTCGACTGCCGAATTGGTGTCCCCACCGCCATCGCCGCGCAGTCCTGCTTCGAAGATCAGCGCCACCGCTCCACTGACCAGCGGCGCGGAGTCGCTGGTGGCATCGGCGGGCGCCGTGAGGTCCGGTTTCGCGCGTCCATTGTCGGGCGTCGGTCCCACGCCGCTGGCCGGCGTGCCGTAGGCCGCGACCCCAATGCCGTTGTAGCTGGTCGAAGGCGCCTCCACGGTGCCGCCGTCGCCGATGCTGGTGCTAAAGAGCGTGTTATATCTGGCGGCATAGTTGTCGTATTGGGAATCAGCGGTTTTTTGCTGATTGGTATTGCCGGAGGAAACGAAGCTTTGATTGACGATGCGGTTGTTGATGGCAATCTGCAAGGGAACTACCGTGCCGAAAAAATAGTTGGCCTCGTAATCATCAACGTGGCTGACGTTCGTGGCCACGCCGGCGGGAAATCCATAATAGAGGTTGCCCACGCCATCGGCGTGGCCCGATTCACCGCCCAGCGAGTTTGGAAACGCGTTAGTGGTGGTTGACCGGTAGTAGGTGAAATCGCTCATCGGCAGACCCACGGCGGCCGGATTGACTTCCCAATTTGTTGCGGTGGGGGTGCCCGCCTCGGCCTGGCCGACGCGGATGCCCGAGCCGTCAAGATTTGTCACAGACCGCAGCAATGTGATTCCGATGGTGTCGAGGTTCGACGCCCAGATGGTCGTTCCCACCAGCATTGCCTGCGCTGAAATCACGCCGAGAACGAGCCAGCGACAAAATCGCGCCGGGGCGAAACAAGCTTGTGTTGCGCGAAGCTTCATTGCTGATTTCAGAATGCGATTTGTAGGTGCAAGCTGCACTGTCCCTTTACACTAGGCCAGGTTGATTCGCAAGGTGGCGTTCGGCCAGAAGTCTCTATTCTCTATCCCTGCCCGGCGGCTTCTGCCATGCTTGTGCCGTGACCGTCAATCCCATCAGCCCGGTATTTCTGCTCGCCTCGGTCGCGGTGACGCTTGCGCCGGGTCCTGATATTCTTTACGTGGTCGCCAAGGGTATTTCGCAAGGCCGCGCAACGGCGATTGTCGCCGCCACAGGTTTCGTGTCCGGCCTGTCCGTCCACACCGCATTTGCGGTGACCGGCCTCTCCGCGCTGCTGCTGGCTTCGGCAGTCGCGTTTACGGCCGTCAAGTTGGCTGGAGGCGCGTACCTGGCCTATTTGGGCATTCGCGCCTGGCTCTCGCGCGGCCTCATTTCGCTGCCCACAGCGGGCGTTAATCATTCGCATCGACGAATTTTTGCCCAGGCATTTTTGATGAACGTCCTCAACCCGAAAGTCGCCATCTTTTTCCTCGCCTTCCTGCCGCAGTTCATCCATCGCGAAGCGGGACATGTGCCGGCGCAATTCCTGGCGCTGGGCCTCTGTTTTGCCCTTCAAGCGTGGGTCATTTTTTCGGTGATGGGCATTTCCAGTTCCCGGGTCGGCCGTTGCCTCAGCACCCGTCCAAATCTGGCGCGCTTCCTTGATCGCCTGGTCGGGTCCATTTTCATCGCACTCGGGGCCAAACTCGCGTTTATAAAAAGCTGACGCGAGAAAAGCGGCTGCGATTTGATCCGGCTGAAGGAGGGATTGAGGAATCGAGGTTGCCCAGATTTCATTAGGCAAAGGTTCCGTTTGATGCCAACTTGCCAGCATGGACACGGAGTTCAGAATCGAAGCGGATTCGATGGGCGAGATGAAAGTGCCGGCGAAGGCGTATTACGGCGCTCAAACGGCTCGCGCGGTGGAGAATTTTCCCATCAGCGGCCTCCGGTTTTCGCGTCCGTTCATTCGGGCCCTGGGATTGATCAAAAAGCATGCGGCGATCACGAACGCCGAGCTGGGTTTGGTCCCGCCCAAAATTGCCGGAGCAATTGAGCGGGCGGCCCAGGAGGTCGCCGATGGAAAATGGGATGAGCAGTTTGTGGTGGATATTTTCCAAACCGGCTCGGGCACCTCAACCAATATGAACGCCAACGAGGTCATCGCCAATCGCGCGATTGAAATCCTCGGCGGCAAACGCGGTGACAAATCGGTGCATCCCAACGATCAGGTTAACTGCGGCCAATCGAGCAACGATGTCATTCCCACGGCCATCCACCTGGCGGCATTCGAGGCCATCGAGCGCCAACTCATCCCGGCCTTGAAGGAATTGCGCGCGGCTCTGGAAACGAAGGCCAAGACGTTCGACAACATTCTCAAAATTGGCCGCACTCATTTGCAGGACGCAACGCCCATCCGGCTCGGTCAGGAATTCAGCGGTTACGCCAGCCAGGTCGAGCATGGCATCGGAAGACTTTTGGCCCTGGAAACAAACCTGGGCGAACTTGCGCTCGGCGGAACCGCCGTGGGCACGGGCATCAATACGCACATCGACTTTGCCTCACGGACGATCAAAGGAATTGCGAAAGAAACCGGGCTCAAGTTGCGCGAAGCCGCGAATCATTTCGAAGCCCAAGGCTCGCGCGATGCCGCAGTGGAGGCGAGCGGTGCGCTCAAAACGGTCGCGGTCAGCCTGATCAAAATTGCCAACGATATCCGTCTGCTCGGTTCGGGCCCGCGTTGCGGCATCGGCGAACTCAAGCTGCCCGCCACGCAACCCGGTTCCTCGATCATGCCGGGCAAGGTCAACCCGGTGATGTGCGAAATGCTCATCCAGGCGGGCGCGCAAGTGATCGGGAATGACGCGGCGATTGCGTTCGGCGGCGCGTTCGGAAATTTCGAACTGAATGTGATGATGCCGGTCATCGCGCACAATCTGCTGCAATCGATCGAGTTGCTGACCAACGGCGCGCGCGTGTTTGCCAGGCGCTGTGTCGCCGGATTGGAAGCCGACATTGCGAAGTGCGAGGGCAATATCGAAAACAGTCTCGCCATGGGCACGGCGCTCGCGCCGGTCATCGGTTACGATAAAGCGGCGAAGATCGCCAAGATCGCTTACGAAACCGGGGCGACGATTCGCCAGGTGGCGGAGGAATTATCGGGGCTGGACAAGGCGAAATTGGATCAATTGCTCGATGCGCGAAGCCAGACCCAGCCGGGCACGGGCGCGGGAGGGAGTGCGGGAGGTTAAAAGGGCTGGAACCCTCATTCACATTTTGTAGCAGCCGACGTGAGGAGGCTCCTTACGTCGGCGGCTGCGGTTTATCGAATCCACGCCGATTTCGGGTTCCATTGTCGCGCTTTATTTTCAGTTGATTTACGAATTCGTTCGCCGGAAAATCATTTCAGCATGGCAGCACCGGCATTTAGCTATCAGGACCCGTTCCCGTTGGGGAAGGACGATACCGAGTATTACCTTTTGACCAAGGACCACGTGTCCACCACACAGTTCGAAGGTTGGGACGTGCTCAAGGTCGAGCCCGAGGGCCTGACGAAACTGGCGCAGGCGGCCATGCACGATTGTTCTTTCATGCTCCGTTCGGCGCACCACGCGCAGCTTGCCAGCATTTTGAAAGACCCCGAGGCGAGCAAGAATGATCGTTTCGTCGCCCTGACCATGTTGCGCAACGCGGAGATTTCAGCGCGCGGAGTGTTGCCGTTTTGCCAGGATACCGGCACGGCAATTGTCGTGGCGAAGAAGGGCCAGCAAGTGTGGACGGGCGGCGGCGATGAGGAGGCGCTCTCGCGCGGCGTTTACAAAACCTACACGGAAGCGAATCTGCGCTACTCGCAGACCATTCCGCTGGACATGTACAACGAGAAGAATTCCGGGTGCAACCTGCCGGCGCAAATCGATCTGTACGCGACCAGCGGCGCCGAGTACAAATTTCTTTTCATTGCCAAAGGGGGCGGTTCGGCCAATAAAACCTATCTTTTCCAGGAAACCAAAGCCTTGCTGAATCCCAAAAGCCTCGAAGCGTTCCTGCTCGAAAAAATGAAGACGCTGGGCACGGCGGCATGCCCGCCTTATCATCTGGTGTTCGTCATTGGCGGAACTTCGGCGGAAGCGTGCTTGAAGACGGTGAAGCTGGCCTCCACGAAATATCTGGACGCCTTGCCGACGTCGGGGAACGAAGGCGGACAGGCGTTTCGCGACCTCGAACTGGAGCAGAGAATGCTCAAGGCGGCGCAACTCGCCGGCATTGGCGCGCAATTCGGCGGCAAATATTTTGCGCATGACGTGCGCATCATTCGGTTGCCGCGCCATGGCGCGTCCTGTCCGGTGGGAATGGGTGTTTCCTGTTCGGCGGACCGCAACATCAAGGCGAAGATCAATCGTGACGGCATCTGGCTCGAAAAGCTCGAAGACAATCCCGGACGTTTCATCCCCGCTGAGCTCCGCCAGGAAGGCGAGGGTGATGCCGTGCGGATCGATCTGAACCGTCCGATGAAAGAAGTGCTTGCGGAACTAAGCAAGTATCCGGTCGCCACGAGACTTTCGCTGACTGGAATCATTGTGGTCGGCAGGGACATCGCTCACGCCAAACTGAACGAGCGGCTCGACCGCGGCGAAGGACTGCCGCAGTATCTCAAGGAGCATCCAATTTATTATGCCGGCCCGGCAAAGACGCCCGCCGGGTTGCCTTCCGGCTCGTTTGGTCCGACGACGGCCGGGCGCATGGATTCCTACGTTGACCGGTTCCAGGCGAATGGCGGCAGCATGATCATGATTGCGAAGGGAAACCGCAGCCAGGTGGTTACGGACGCCTGCAAAAAACACGGCGGCTTCTATCTCGGCAGCATCGGCGGACCCGCCGCCATCCTGGCGCAGAACAATATCAAGCACGTCGAGCTTTTGGAGTATCCCGAATTGGGCATGGAAGCTGTTTGGAAAATTCAGGTAATGGATTTCCCGGCGTTTATCCTGGTGGATGACAAAGGGAATGATTTCTTCAAGCAGCTTAAACCGGGGTGTGGGAGTCATTAGGTCCCTCAATCGTGCTCGTGCTCGTCCTCGTCCTCGATTCATCCCGGGGAGGGGACCGAGGACGACGACGAGGACGAGCACGAGGTCAGAGATTGATGGTTCGGTTGTCCACTGCCAGTGCTGCTTCGCGCAGAGCCTCACCGAGCGTTGGATGCGCGTGGCAGGAACGGGCCAGGTCCTCGCTGCTGGCGCCGAAGTTGATGGCGACCGCAGCCTCGTTGATGAGGTCGCCCGCATGGGCCGCGATGAGGTGGACGCCCAGGATGCGGTCGGTTTTCGCGTCGGCAAGGATTTTGATTTTCCCTTCGGTTTGCGCCAGAGTGCGCGCGCGGCTGTTGGCAAGCATGGGGAAAACTCCCTTGCGGTACTCGGTCTTCGCGGTCTTGAGTTGCTCCTCGGTTTGGCCAACCGAACCAATTTCCGGCTGCGTATAAACCACGCCGGGAATCGCGTTGTAATTGACATGGCCGAAGCCGGTCACGAGTTTTTCGACACAGGCAATGCCTTCCTCCTCCGCTTTGTGCGCCAGCATGGGACCGCGGATGACGTCGCCAATGGCATAAAGGCCCGCCGCCGTAGTGGCAAAATTGTCACCGACGGGAATGCGCCCTTTCTCATCCAATTTGATGCCCACAGATTCGAGGCCCAGCCCGTCGGTGTTCGGCACACGGCCAACGGCGAGCAGGACACGGTCGCATGTCAACGGCGTGGAACCTTCCGCTTCAACGACACACTGGGCGGCTTTGGCTTTTGCCGCCGTGACTCGGGCGCCCAGGCGAAACTCCATGCCTTGACGTTCGAAAATCTTTTTGGCTTCAGCCGCGATCTCGTCGTCCATGCCGGGGAGGATGCGATTCAAGAATTCCAGCACCGTGACTTTCGCGCCCAGGCGACGCCAAACCGAACCGAGCTCAAGCCCGATGTAACCCGCGCCAATCACGACCAAATGCCCGGGAACCTCGGGGTACGAAAGCGCTTCCGTGCTCGTGCCGATACGATCGCCATCCGTTTCCACGCCCGGCAGCGGAGCGGACTTGCTGCCTGTGGCGATAAGAATGTTCGTGGCTTCCAACCCGGTGTTTCCGTTTTGGCCTTCGACCAACACTTTCCCAACGCCGGTGATCCTTCCGTGTCCGAGATAGCGGGTGATCTTGTTCTTTTTGAAGAGTGAATCGACGCCCCTGGTTAAAATTCCAACCACCTGTTCCTTGCGCCGCAACATCGTGGCGAGGTTCAGCTTGACTTCCGGCAGGACGATGCCGTGCTGGGAAAACTTTTCATTTGCCTCGCGAAAAAGTTCGCTTGATTCCAGCATCGCTTTGCTCGGAATGCAGCCGATGCGCAGGCAGGTGCCGCCCAAGGCTGGCTCCTGCTCAAGGCAGGCGACATTCAAGCCGAGTTGGGCGGCGCGGATCGCGGCGGTGTACCCGCCCGGTCCCGCGCCGATGATGATTAGATCGTATTTGAACATAATTACCTGGTCTTTATCGTGCTCGTCCTCGTCCTCGTTCTTTGTTTTCGGAGGAGGGGACCGAGGACGACGACGAGGACGAGCACGATTGGGAACGGCTCACACTTCCAACAACATTCTCGCTGGTGTTTCGACCGCGTCCTTGATGCGCTTCAAAAAGGTTACGGCTTCGCGTCCATCCACGACGCGATGGTCGTAGGTCAGCGCCACATACATCATCGGGCGGATCACCACATTGCCGTCGCGGGCGACCGGCCGGTCCTGGATGGCATGCAGGCCGAGGATGCCACTTTGCGGTGGATTTACGATCGGAGTCGAAAGGAGCGAGCCGTAAATGCCCCCGTTGCTGATCGTGAAGGTGCCGCCCTGCAATTCCTCGGGTTTCAGTTTGTTGTCCCGGGCGCGTTGCGCGAAGTTGCTGATCGCGATCTCGATCTCCGCGAAGCTCAGGCGCTCCGCGCCGCGCAGCACGGGAACGACCAGCCCTTTTCCGCCGCCCACGGCAACGCCGATATCGTAATAATTTCGATACACGATATTCGTTTCGCGCACTTCGGCATTCACTTGCGGAACGAGCCGGAGCGCATCAACACAGGCCTTGACGAAGAACGACATCATTCCCAGTTTGATGCCGTATTTCTCCTGAAACGCCGGTTGAAATTCCTTGCGCAGCGCCATGACCGCAGACATGTCGATCTCATTGAAGGTCGTGAGCAGGGCGGCGTTCTGCTGGGCTTCGACAAGATGTTTCGCCACGGCGCGCCGCAGTGGAGTCATCGGAACCACTTCTTCCTGGCGTCCACTTGATGGGACGGCAATTGCAGCCGGGCGCGGGGCCTCGGTTGCTTCGGAGGGCGCCGGCTTGGTTGGTCGCAGCACGTCTTCCTTCAACAAACGCCCGCCTGGACCGGTGGCTTGAACCTGTTCCGGACGCAGCTCCCGGGAGGCCAACTCCCGCTCGGCTGCGGGCATCACAAACGGCTTGGCTTCCTTTCCGGGAGTGATTGCAGCGGGACCGTTGCCCAGCGGTTGTGTCGGCGCGGATGGCTGGGATTTTGGTTCGGCAGGGGACGGCGTCTCGACGCCCTCCAAATGGGCAATGACTTCGCCGATCGCGGCCGTCTGGCCTTTCTGCTTGAGGATTCGGGTGAGTTTGCCAGCCGCGGGCGAAGGCAGTTCCACGGTCGCTTTCTCCGACTCCAGCGTTACCAGAGTTTCATCCTTGCCGACGGCATCGCCTTCGTGCTTGAGCCAATCGCCAATTTCCACTTCGGTAATTGATTCGCCGACAGCCGGGACTTTCAGTTCGATTGGCATAGAGGTTTCTTTTGTGTCGCCCACGATTCCACCGGGAGTTGGGGAAATGCCCCCGGATTCCGCATGCGCAGTAAAATATCACGCGAGAAGGCCGTTTGCAAAGGAAACGGACTTTACGGCGCGAGACCGAATCATGGCGGGACAGAGTCATGGGAAAGGGATCTGCCTGGGTGAAGCTTGGGATTCTGTCCGGTCAGGATTCGGTCGATTCCCCGGGATCGCCACCGGAAAAGAAATACTTAGTTGCGTTCAGGGAAATCGTATGCTTTTATTGCCGGTGTCAGGATGGGAGGGGTCGGCGCGGAGCGCCGGAATGTCCAATGATCAACGTCCAAGGGGCAGATTTGGGCGTGGCGGCGATTTTGTACGGCTCCGGTGGGAGTCGGGTTGGTTCTTTGACATCAAAATAAGTCCATCGGCGCACAGCGCCAGAAACGCCAAAAACCAAGCTCCAAGTTCGGGGGCTAGGAAGTGGCGGGCGCCGCTTCTGCCGAAGACGGGTGAATGAAACCGCCCAAGCGCGAGATTAAGGCGAATTAAAGTAAATTAAACCAAATTAAACCTCTTTTTTTCCCGCGCGGAAGACCGCCCGCCGAAGATCCGGCACTGAGAATCGGCGCAAGTGCCTAATGGGGCGAAAGTTAGGCGGAGGATGAGCGGGCCCTGGACAAGGTGGAACGCGGTAGAACAAGGTGAAACAAACCAAAACCGACTGCGACTGACATAATTTGTTTGCAAGTAGTTTGGTGACAACGGCTTGCGAGCAGTCGACAGGCTCTTCACCGTTTTCGGTGGAACGCTCCGAAAGTAATGGTAGAAAAGCCGTGCCATAAGACACAATGCAAGCTGAACCTTGAACCAATGCAGAAACAAAACAAACCAATCGAGCGCCAAACCGGCCGGATGAAATGAGAGTTCTTTCTTTTCTCGCTGTCATCATCCTGACGGGAGCGAGCGGGATGTTCCCGTGCGGCGCGCAAATTCAGTGGCACCAGGAAAATGGTTTCAGGTGGGCGGAACTCAAAGTGCCGACCTCGGGCAAGCCGGGGTTCACGCTGATGACGCCGGAGCAAACCGGCATTCAATTCACCAACCCGATGGACGAGCGGGCCATCGCCGCCAACCGCGTCCTCGCCAACGGTTCGGGCGTTGCCATCGGAGACATCGACCACGACGGGTTGCCGGATATTTTCTTTTGCAGTCTCGACGGGCACAACGTGCTTTACAAGAATCTCGGCGGAATGAAGTTCAAGGAGGTCACCGCCGGATCTCCCGGGCTCGTCTGCACCAATCAGATTTGCCGGGGCGCGGTTTTTGCGGATATCAATGGCGACGGGTGGCTGGATTTGCTGATCAGCACCACGGGAGCCGGGGTGCTCTGTTTTACCAATCGCGGTGACGGGACCTTCGCCGAGTGCAGCGCGTATGCCGGCACGCGCAACGAGCACGCCGCGCTCACAATGACGCTGGCCGATATCGATGGCAACGGAACGCTGGATTTGTTTGTGGCCAACAACCGCGCCACCGACAGTCATGACCTCGCTGAATTCGGCAAGATTGACGTGTTCAAGGAGGATGGCCATCTCGCCATTCCCCCGGCGTTGCGGGACCGCTTTGTTATAACCAATCGCGCCATCGAGGAGTATGGTGAACCGAGCCTGCTTTATTTGAATGATGGCCAAGGTCGGTTCACGCCGATTTCCTGGACCAACGGCACATTTTTGGACGAGAGCGGCAAACCGCTAACGGACCCGCCGCGAGATTGGAGCCTGACGGCGGCCTTCCGGGACGTGAACGGCGACGGCGCGCCAGACCTTTACGTTTGCAACGATTATTGGACCCCCGAACGCTTCTGGCTCAACGACGGCAAAGGGCATTTTCGGGCCTGTCCGACGCTGGCCTTGCGGCATACGAGCAAATATTCCATGGGCGTTGACTTCGCCGACATCGACCGCGACGGCCAGGTGGATTTTTTCACGGTGGACATGTTGTCGAGGGACTGGCCGCGGCGCAAACGCGAGTACTTGCTTCCCGGATATCCGCGTCCGCCGATTGGGACGATTGATGACCGCCCCCAGATTCCGCGTAACATGCTTTTCCATAACCGCGGGGACGGCACGTTCGAAGAGATTGCCGCTTTTGCCGGAGTGAGCGCTTCGGATTGGTCCTGGCAGCCGGTGTTCCTGGATGTGGATCTGGACGGCTACGAAGACATCATCATTCCAACTGGTTTTGCGTTTGACGCGAACGATCTGGATCTGAATGAAAAAGCGGGCAAGCTCAAGCGCGCGGGTCAACTGGCTCCGCCCCCGCTCGGCCCCGATGGCAAGCCCGTGCCGCGCTCGCCCCAAGAACAAAAATCTGAGGAACTGTATCAATGGAATTTGCTGGCGGAGCCGTTGAAGACGTCAATCGTCGGATTCCACAATCAAGGGAATTTGAAATTTGAGGATGTCGGCGCGGCCTGGGGATTGGAACAGCCTGCGTTTCACAACGGAATCGCCGTTGCCGACCTGGACAACAGCGGCGGCCTGGATTTGGTGGTGAACAATTTGGGAAGCGCTGCCGCTGTGTATCACAATAACAACGCGGCGCCGCGCGTGGCGGTGCGTCTAAAAGGGCTTCCGCCCAACACCCAGGGAATCGGCGGCAAGATCAAGTTGCTGGGCGGCGCGGTGCCGATGCAAAGCCAGGAAGTCGCCTGTGGCGGACAATATCTTTCCGGTTCGGATCCGATGCGGGTGTTCGCCGCGGGCAAAAGCGAGAACATGACCATTGAAGTAACCTGGCGCAGCGGGAAGCGGAGCGTGGTTCGTGACGCAAAGCCCAACCGCGTCTATGAGATCGACGAAGCGTCCGCCGTGGCAACGGAAACAGAACGTCCCATCGGCGAGGCGAAACCATTTTTCAAGGATGTCAGCCAGTTGATTGCCCACCGGCACCATGACGAATATTTCAACGACTACGCACGTCAGCCGCTGCTGCCGTACCAACTGAGCCAGGACGGCCCGGGCATTGCCTGGATAAATTTGCTGGGCCACGATCACGAGGAACTGGTCATTGGCAGCGGGCGAGGCGGTGATATAGCGGTCTATCTTCCCGATGGCCGGGGCGGCATGGCGCAATTGCCGACGCGCTCTCCGCAACCGTTGCAGGAAGACCTGGCGGGCATCGTGGGATGGGTGCATGGCAACGGTGAGCGCGCGATGGCGGTTGGCCGGGCCAATTACGAGTACAATGGCGAGCTGCCTTGTGTGTCGGTCTTCGGATTTATTCCCAAACTTTCGAAAACCGACCTGCCCGCGTCCAAGGCGAGCACGGGTCCGCTGGCGGCGGCAGACATTTATGGCGATGGCAACCTGGACTTGTTTGTCGGCGGACGTGTGATTCCGGGGCGTTATCCGGAAGCGGCTGATTCGCGCATTTATCGCAATGCGGGCGGGCAACTGCAACTGGATGTGGAGAACACGCGCACTTTGGAAAAGGTTGGCCTGGTCAGCGGCGCGGTCTGGAGCGATCTGGATGGGGATGGTTTTCCTGAATTGATTCTCGCTTGCGAATGGGGGCCGATTCGTGTCTTCAAAAATGAAGCCGGCCACCTGCGCGAAATCACGAAAGAACTGGGCCTGGACCAATACACCGGCTGGTGGCGCGGCGTAACCACCGGCGACATCGATGGCGATGGCCGTTTGGATATTATCGCCAGCAATTGGGGGCTCAACAGCGATTACCGCGCCAGCGTCAATCAGCCGGCGCGGTTGTATTACGGTGACTTTACCGAACGCGGCGCACTCGACCTGATTGAGACCGCTTACGATCCCATGCGCAAAGTGGTGGTTCCGCGGCGGATGCGCGACTCACTGGCCGTTGCATTCCCGCCGTTGCTGGGCCAGTTTGCCACGCGAAAGGCGTACTCCGAAGCGACATTGGAACAGGTGCTCGCCATTTTACCGAAACCCGCCGAGCAGGTCCAGGCGAGCACCCTGGCGTCCATGGTTTTTTTCAATTGCACCAACCATTTTGAAGGCGTGGAATTGCCGTATGCCGCGCAAATCGCCCCGGCATTCGCCGTGAACGTCGGGGATTTTGATGGTGATGGGAAGGAGGACATTTTTCTGAGCCAGAATTTTTATCCAGTCGGAGCGGGAGCCCGGCAGCCGGATGAGGCGGGACGCCAGCTTGATGCGGGGCGCGGTCTCTGGTTGCGCGGAACCGGCGGCGGCAGGTTGGAAGCTGTTCCAGCCAAAACGTCCGGCATCGAGATTTATGGAGACCAACGGGGCGCGGCGCTGGGTGACTTTGACGAAGACGGACGCGTGGACCTGGCGGTCGCCCAGAACGGCGCGGCAACCAGGCTGTTTCAAAACATCAACGCCAAGCCGGGCTTGCGTGTCCGGTTGAGCGGCCCAAGCGGCAATCCTGATGGTGTGGGCGCGACGATGCGGTTGGTTTTTGGGGAGAGAGTGGGACCAGCCCGTGAAATTCACGGCGGTTCCGGCTATTGGTCGCAGGACAGTACGGTCCAAATTTTATGCGGGCCGGAAGCGCCAACTCAAGTCTGGATCCGCTGGCCCGGCGGCAAAACCACCACCGGCGCCATCCCGCAGGGTGCGAGGGAAATCACGGTGGACGCGAACGGAAAAGTCGTGGTGAATCATTAAGGTATCGAGCGTGCGATGCCTCAAAAGCCCATGAATTTAAAACGATCTTGTGGCAGTCGACATGAGGAGGCTCTGACCTATTCCGAAGAAAAAGTTAGGGCTCCTCACGCCGGCTGCTACATGTTCCTGAATCCGCAGCGCCGCAAGAGGGCGGCGATTTCCGGTTCGCTGGCCCCCAACTTCGGAGCGTTACGGGACAAATCCGCACTCAACGCTGGATACCACGGATGTCGGTTATTGTCCGTCAACCCGGCGACATCGTAAGGTTCAATCGCCTGGCGAATGTCCTGGTTTAGTTGCGCGGCTTCGCGGCTTGAAAGCGGCCGCCTGGCGGCAGCGCAAAAATTTCGAAGTTGCCGGCCGAATACCGGATGACGGCAAAGTAGAAATGAATCGGCGAGCTGGGGCTTTCGCAGCCGACGGGCGGTTTCAGAGAAACTGGCGGCGGCAAAATAAAGCAGGCTCAACTGCTTGAACAAATCGAACCGGTCCATGGTCGCGTAAAGTGCGCCGACGAGCCGCGCGGCGGCGTCCAGTTCGAGCAGGGTCAATCGTGAGCAGGCTTCCAATTGAGAATGAAACGAGGGGCGTTGCCAGTGCTGCCTTAGCAATCGACCGAGTCGTGCGATTCCCAGCAGCGTCAAAGGAAACCCGGTGGACAACAGCGGGTCAACAAACCCTGCGGCGGAGGGCAGCAATGTCCAACGCGAGCCGGAGACAACCCGGCTGCGGAAGGCAAGCATCGGTGTGGAAACAAACGGAGCCACAGCTTCCGACTCATCAAAAATTTCCGCGAGCGAAGGCAGTTGCTCTAACAGTCGTTCCCACGCCGCTTCTCCCGACTTGAAATCCAACCCGCGCGCGATCCGTTCACTGGCGGCAACTCCGGCGCTGGTAATTCCATTGTTAAACTTGAGCACCCAAATCCAACCGCCGGGGAAAACGTGATGCACGGCGGCTTGTTCCGGCGGATACGGGGGAGTTTGGCCAGCCGTGAAGTCTTCCGGCAGTGGACGAACGTTCCGAAAATGGGAGAACAATCCTTGCGTGCGCGGGAACGCAGCAAACCTCTTTTCCGGCAGCCCGAGCGCCGAAAAGAGACAACCGCGCGGGCCGGTCGCGTCGATGACAAACTCAGCCGTGATTTTGACGGATTGGCCGTGCCGTTTACCCGCCAGGCGCATTCCCCCGGGCTCATCGCTGATGCTGCTCAGCTCCGTTTCATCCAAATAGGTGACACCAAGTTTCTGCGCGCTTTCGACCAGGTAATGATCGAAGTCCGGACGGTACCAATGGGTATCGGCGATTTCCCCGTTCGGGCTGGCGCCGACGAGCAACTGCCGCCGACGCTCCGGGTCAGGCGCAAAAGGCCGGCCCCACTCGTGATGATAAAACGTAAAACCGCGTTTAAGACCACAGGCGAGTTGTGGAAGTTTTTTTTGCCACGTTCCCCATTTGCACAGCGGGCGCACGAAGGGGAGGTCATATTCGAGCGCGATTTCTTCGAGGAGAAGATTTGCCAGGGGGGTTGAGGATTCGCCAATGGCAAAACGAGGGTGCCGGCCACGCTCAATCAGGGCGGTCGAAAAGCCGAGCCGATGAGCCATCATGGCCGTGAGTGAGCCGGCGAAACCGGACCCAATCACCGCGATTTGAAAATGCGCCTTGCTCATGGCGCGCCGCAGGCTGGACACTCAATTGCCGGCAACGATTTTTGCGACAGGTTGATGGCGCGCAATCGTTGTTCCCGCGCCGGCAGGCACACGGCACAACGGGAGAATTGCTCCAAGTTCCAAAGATCGGCGAACACTCTGCCCGCCCGCAGGTTCAAGGCTTGTTCGAGGGCCTCTTCCAAGGTCGCGAGTCGTGGCGGCGCAAACTCGCCGGTCTCGACCAGCCGTTCCATTGCGCCGTTGCCCACGCGGGTCGGAATGAGCGAAACCACGGTCGCGCCGCAGGAGAAGGCGAAGGCCGCTGATTTCACCGCCCATTCCAATCCCTCCGCCTCGTCCATGAACGGCGGCTTCACGAGCACAAAAGCGCGGACGGAGATCTGACGGGTTCGCAGGAATTCCGCGGCCCGGGCGAAATGCCCCAAATCGAATTTTTTGTTCAAGCGCGGCAATACCCGCGGGTGAATGGTTTCGAGCCCCATCGCCACTTCCAGCGAACCGGAGAGCAGGTTCCGAAAACGCACGGCCTTTTCCTCCACGAGGCGTGGGTGTGATTCAACAATGATGTGTTCCGCAAACGAAATCGTCCGCGCGATTTGCGCGTAGTCTGAAACTGGAATTGCCGCCGGATCAAAAAAACTGCCGCTGTTGTAAAGTTTCAATTGCTCCGGGCGGGAGCCGAATTGCTCCAGCGCAAATTCGATCTGCCGCGCGATGGCGCCGGAGGGCACGGATTGTGTCGTCGTATGTTTCCACAAATCGCACATCAGGCAGCGCCAGGGGCACTCCTTGTTTGTCAGCAGCATGACGCCGGAACTGACGATGCGTCCGGCGTGGTTGCGCTCCTGTTCGAGAAAAAAGCCATGCGGTTTGAAAAGATCCACACTGGCGCGCGGTGGCCGCAACGCTGTAATCCAGGCGCTCGGATGGTTGCGTGGCAACGTTGAAGGCACGTTGGCGGGCGAGGTCACTGAAGCTGCACCTCCGGATAAATCGCAATCTGGTGGTTGCGCACTTTGGGCTGCAATTTTGTTCCATTGGCGCTGGAGATGATCAAGTCCGTTGATTGAAGTGGCATATGGCAAACCACGCATTGATCACTGATCTTGCGGCCCAAGGTGGCAAACTTGCCGCAACTCTCGATCTTGTGGCAGGCCAGGCATTTGGGAGCAAATGACGCCAGATCGCGTTGCGGCGCATGCACGTCGTGGCAGGTGCTGCACGTCATCGTTGCGCTCGACCGGAAACAACGGCTTCGTTGCAGTAGTTGCGTATGGCCGCCGTGAACATCCACGTGGGCATTCGGAGCCGGTTTGGGCACATCGATAAATTGATCCAGCACATCGCCCGGGACAAAGGACAAGGAGGGAACAGATGGACGTGGACTTCCAGCGGCGTGACACAGGGCGCAAACATCAACTTGCCGGTCCCGCGCAAACCGCGCCGGGTTGAGAATGGCGCCATTGGTGGGCGACTGCGGCGGCGCCTTGGAACGATAAAGGGCCACATGCTCGCTGCCCGGACCGTGGCATTTCTCGCAAGTGATGCCCAGCACCAGGGTCGTTTTGTCGAAGTGGTTGATGGGCGGGGCGAGCGATTTAAAGGCGGTGGCGTGGCACTCGAGGCATCGAGGTGTGACCGGCCGGTTGAAGACCGCGATGCCATCCGGGTAGCCGGGGCTGTTCACCCATCCGCCTACTTCGGTCCAATAAGATATCGGCAACTGAAACAGCTCATCGTCCTTCCAAAACAAATAGGTTTGGCCTTTGCGGCCCGAGCCGACGACGACGCCAAAACGCTCGGTGTGATGGCCGATTTCATTTGGCGGGCGTCGCAGCCAGGCGGTCTGAAACAACCCGGCTTCGTTGGTCGTCATTTCGAAATAGAGGTTCGTATTCACGGTCCTCAGAATGTTTGATCCGGGACCGAAGCCGCCGTGGACGGAATCCCTGTCCGCCGGCCGCGAGGTGAGCGAGTGAGCGGTGCGGCGATAGGAGTTTACCTTGTCCTGGTGGCAGGCAATGCAGGCGTCGTCTCCAACACAGATGGCGGGCACGGACTGGGCCGTGATTGCGGCGGGTTGGATGGCTGCGAGGAGCAGAAATACAACCGGCGCAAAAATAAGCGGTAGGGGCATCGCGCTGCGATGTCGCCGCCTGCGTTCCAGCGGGCGGAACGCGCCCGCCAACGCGCGCGGTCCGGGTAGTTCGCTCCGTCGCCGCTCGGCGAAGGGCGCGGCGCAGCGCGCCATCTCCACCTCGCCGACCGAATCCCGGCATTTAATTGTATAACTCAAGAAACCGCTTTCGATATTCGGATTCCTGTCCCAACCATTTCTGGCGGAGCCGATCCACTGAAACCGCGCCGTGTTGAAAACGGCGCTTGGGGAAAACCGGCAGGTCGAAGCCGGTAATGGCTTTGACGCCGCGCGCAACCACTTCACCTTTGAGCGCGTAGAGCTTTTCCACGGACATGCCGGTCAGCGCGGTAAATGGAATCCCTTCGGCGACTTCGATGACATTCGGCCGCGTGAACGGGCTGAAGCCGTCGAAAGCACAATGCCGCGCGGGCGCATAAGTGCGGAGATAGCCGCGGCTCAATCCGCCGCTGTAGGTGAGCGAATGTTTGATGCGGCCCACGCCCCAGCCTTCCTGGTAGAGCATCAGATTACTCACCACGCTGCGGATGGTCAGTTCCGGGTTTTCCTCGATGGGATAATCCTTCAAATTCTCGTCCCCGCCGTCGCCGTCCACCAGGAATTTCCATTGCGGATACCGCGCGCGAATGCCGCGGCAGAGGGCCAGTCCCATCGAAGCACACTCGACATCCAGCGGCTTGTAATCCTCGAGGACGCGCAACGTTTCGGCAATGTCCACCGAGTCAAGTGACGACTCGATCGGTTCGAGGAAAAATCCCAGGCCAAGACGCTCCAGGAATTCGCGCGCCTGTCGGAAATCCGGGCCGTCGCCGAGATCGAGCGTGAAAGCCTTGAGGCGGCTTGGACTCATGCCCAGTTGACGCATCACATGGTACGTCACGAGAAACACCGAACCACTGTCGATGCCGCCGGAGAAGGCCACGCCGATGGGTTCGTTGGCGGGAATTCGTTTCAGCCATTTGGCGATTTCATCCGCCAACGCCCCGATGTACCGGCGGCCCAGTTCGCCAACATCCGTCGGCAGCGAGTCGCGGCGAGGCGTGAAATAGCGCGTGTAAGCCGGATCAGGATCGGGACAGCCGATGAGTTGCAACTCCACGATATAATGCGCCGGGACCATGCGCGTGTAGCTGGGATGAAATTGTCCGTGAAGCCCCTCCGTTTTGAGTTGCTGAAAGAGAGTGTCGATCCGGTCTGCCACGATCAGGGCCGGACCTTCGGCGCGCTTGGCCAGGAAATAGCGCATGGGGCGGTCCAGCGAACGCGCCAGGCGAACAATCTTGCCCTCGCGCGCGAGCAGCGCGAACGAACCGTCAATCTCGCGCACCGCCTCTGCCTGGCCGGAAAGCACGCGTCGCCGCGCTTCCTCCACTCCCATGTTGTGGATGTGATTGAGGGAAGGATCCAACAGATCAACCACGCGTTCGAGGTATTGATTCATAATGCGATTGTGCCAAAGTTAAATGGAGGATTCAACCATCGGACGTGGAAATTCCCAAAGACAAAGGCCCGAGGAATCCCATTTACCTCTTTTTTGAAACTTTCTTTCGACCTTCCGGGTATTGATCCTGACGGGGCGAATTGCCCCACGAGTACGAGCAAAAACCTTAACATAAAAGGAACTATGAAGAACCGTTTAAAGCCTTGGATCATTGGAACTGCAACGTTCTGCGCCGCCGCAACCCTCGCTCTTGGGGCCGAGCAGATGCTGCCCGGCCAGGTCGATTTTGGCGATTTTTCACCGCCGAAGGGAGAGGGTGAATTTGTGGAGGTCAATGTGCCGACCGGCCTCATCACGCTGGCGACCCGATTGGTGGAGAAGGACGAGCCCGAGGCGGCGAAGCTTCTTGGCGGCTTGAAATTGGTGAGAGTGAATGTGATCGGCCTGGATGAGGAGAATCGCGCGGAGTTGCAGAAGCGCGCTCAGAAGGTTCGCAAAGACCTGGCCGCCAAAGGCTGGGAACGAATCGTGAGCGCGCAGCAAAAAGGGCAGGATGTGAGTGTTTATCTCAAGATGGATAACAAAGGGACGGTTCAAGGCCTGGCCGCAGTGGTGCTGGATGGCAAGGAACACGCGGTGTTCGCCAACGTAGTCGGCGAGATCAAGCCGGAGCAATTGGCCATGCTCGGCGAGAAACTCCACATCGACCCGCTCAAGGAGATTGGCGCCAGCGCGCAGAAACCGGAAAACAAATCGAAGGAAAAGGAAAAAGCGGAGGAATAGATTTCAGGCCGCCGTTTGGACAAAACCGGTCAAAGATCAATCGAACCACGTTCGTAGAAGCTTATGGAATACGCCCTGCCAATAAGTCAAACGGGAGCGCCTCCGCTCCCACTGCAGTCAGCCAGCCATGGCAGCGCAGCCGCACCGGGCCAGGTGCCGCCCATAATCCGCTCAGTCGCGTACCCCCGGCGGAGGTTTCGAGTTCGTGCGGGTTACGTGGTTTTGACCTTGATGCTTGGGCTGCCTTTGCTCTGCGCCATCGGTATCGCCGGCTGCTTCCGCTTGAGCTCGGCGACGAAAGCCTTGGGGAGCAGCGTGATGGAGGCCGTGCCCGGACAATGGGACAAGCGGATTGCCGTTCACGCGGGTGGTCTCACGCTCGGGTTGGTGCGGTTTGGTTCGCACTTCTTCAACCTGCCGCCCGAGCCCAAAGCCGCACTGGAGGCATTGCACGGGGCGGAGGTGGGTGTTTACAAGCTGCAGGAATCGCCGGTGGCTCTGGATTATTCGGCCATGTTCACGGCCGCTGATAAATCCATGAGAAAGCGCGGCTGGGAGCGAATCGTAGGGGTGGTCCAAGGCAGGCAGTTCGTAGCCGCGTATATGCCCCGGGACCTGCACACGCTTAAACGCATGGGCTGCTGCGTCGTTGTCCTCCATGAGCGGGATCTGGTGGTGGCCTCCGCCCGCGGTAACTTGGAGCCGCTGTTCGAGTTGGCGACGCAACACCTGCAGGAACATGACTCTCCGTCAGGCGGCTTCAGTCGGTGATTGCCGAAGGGTTAGAACGTGCCAAAGCACAGCGTCGGTTGTCAGGTTTGGCCCGCGTACCTAGGAGACGTGGTCAGGGTGGTTCGGTGATTGTGCTGAGGTGGTCGATGGGCAGTAATTGGAGTTTCTGTTTTGAGCCGCTCGGCCAGTCAATTTCGACGGTGTCCACCCGGTCGGTATCGCTCAGACCGATAGTGACTGGCAGTTCGGATTGGGAAAGATAACTGCGCGTGGGCATCACCTGTCGCGAGAGCGTATGACCGCCGACGCGAACCTTGATCCAGGCGCCAATGGCATCACGATTGCTTTTGCTGCCGACCAGTTTCAGGCGAATCCAATGGTGGCCCAGATGCTGTTCGTTGCGCAGGAGCAGCGGCGGACCGCCGACTTGTGTCAGCACAACATCCAGGTCGCCGTCACCATCAATATCCGCAAAAGCCGAGCCGCGTCCGACGATGGGTTTGAAGAGGTCGGGGCCGGCTTTGTCGGCGGAGACGGCGACGAAGCCCTTGTTCTTGCCTTCGCCACGGTTCCAGAACAGTTGCGCAGGCTGGCGGTATTGCTGGTCGGATTGGACGCGGTTGATTTCCGGCTCGAGGTGGCCGTTGGCGGTGAGCACGTCGAGGCGGCCATCCAGATCGTAGTCAAAGAAGAAGAGGCCGAACTTCAAAAGCTTTTGGCTGGCGGGGCCGACACCCACCTTGGTCGCTTCATCGGCGAACAGGAGTGAATCGCGTTGGGCCACGTAAAGAGCGTTCATCTCGTTGGCGTAGTTGCCAATGGCGATGCCGAGGGTGTCGTCATTGCGAAAGCGCGCGGAGTCAATGCCCATCGCGCCGCGAATCAAGCCGTAGGCGTCATAAGCAACGCCGGATTGGGCGCCAATTTCCTTGAACCGGCCGTTGTGCTCGTTGTGGAAAAGAAAATTCGGCACGGTGTCGTTGGCAACCACGAGGTCGATCCAACCGTCATTATCCACGTCCACCGGTGCGACGGCGAGGGACTTGGCCATGGGCAAGCCGGTGGCGGGGTCTTTAATTTGCAGGCCGGCCCGCGCGGAGGCATCGGTGAATTGGCCGTGGCCGTCGTTGTGAAAAAGACTGGGAAAGGTGCCGTTGAAGTTGCGGGGCGGGCCGTAGGCGCGACCGATTTTGGGCAGTTGATAACTTTTGTCGCGGTCAATTTCCGGGGACCATTGGACATAATTGCAAACAAATAGGTCAAGTTTGCCGTCATTGTCATAGTCAATGAATGCGGCACCGGTGCTCCAGCCGTTGGTGGAACCGCCGACACCGGCTTCAGTCGTCACTTCGCGGAACTTTCCGTGGCCTTCGTTGTGGAACAGGTGATTGCCGCCGATTGCGGTGATGAATACATCGGGTAATCCGTCGTTATCGTAATCGCCAACCGCGACGCCCATTCCGTAGAAACTGACGTCCAGGCCCGACCCTTTGGTGACCTCGGCGAAATGTCCATGGCCATCATTGTGATACAGAGCCATGGTGGGGAGAGCTTTGCCTTCGGGAACATGACCGGGCCAATAGGTTGAATTGATGAAGAGCAAATCCTGGTGACCGTCGTCGTCGTAGTCGAGAAATGCGACGCCTCCTCCCATGGTTTCCGGGAGCAGTTTGTCACCATAAGCGCCGTTGACATGAGAAAAGGCAATGCCGGCTTCGGCAGTGATGTCCGTAAATCTTGCGGCAGGAACTTCGTCCTGGGCGCGAAGGATGGAAGCGAAAGCCACGCAGAGGAGCACGGCCTTCAGGACGGTAGGGACGGTGCGCTGCGCCGTTCCCATCGCCAAGCGCAGCGTCAGGCGACGGAATGATTGATCCGAACAGCACGTCTCGGCCAGCGCGTTCCGCCCGCTGGAACGCGGGCGGGGACACCGCAGCACGCTGTCCCTACCACCAAACACAAACCCACGGTTTGTTTTATCCGCTGCGGGAAAGAATTTGTCTGGCATGCAGGAATTGATTATTGATGTTTGCAGCAGCTTAAGCATCCGGCAGCATGACAATCAACGCCCTTGTTCGACAGCGATGGATCAAATGGCCGGTGGGGTTTGCCTTTTGGACGTTCGTGGGGTTGTCATTTGCCTTCCAGTTTTACATTTCCAGCCAGAAGGCCGGGCTGGATGTCACCTGGAGGCAGGCTGTTGGCTATGCCTTGGGAGATTGGTATGTCTTCGCCGTTTTATCCATTCCGGTAATCTGGGTGGCACGCCGTTTTCAATTTGAATCCGGCACGCGGGCAAGAGCCCTGGCGGCGCATTTTTTTTGTGGGATGGCTTTTTCGCTGGCCTACATGATTTTGCGTGCGTGGGTGGGAATTTGGCAAAGTTCGGCCAGTTTTGGCGAAGCTTTTCAGCCATTGCTGGTGAAGACCTGGCATTTCAACCTGCTCGTCTATTGGGTGATCGTTACCGTCACCTTTGCCTTTGATTATTACCGAAAATACCGGGAGCGCGAATGGCGGGCGGCGGAATTGGAAAAAAACCTGGCGCAGGCGAAACTCCAGACGCTGCAGATGCAATTGAACCCGCATTTCCTTTTCAACAGCCTGCACTCGATTTCGGCGCTCATGCACCAGAACGTGGACGCCGCCGACCGGATGATTGCGCGGCTGAGCGATTTGTTGCGCGCGGCGCTGGCGGGTTCGGACACACAGGAAGTTACGTTGCGCGAGGAACTCGAATTCATCCGGCGCTTTCTGGAGATCGAACAAATCCGGTTTGGAGACCGGCTGTCGGTGAAAATGGAGATTGCGCCCGACACGCTGGAGGTGCTGGTGCCGAATTTGATTTTGCAGCCGCTGGTTGAAAATGCGATCCGCCACGGCATCGAGCCGCGCGCGAGGCCCGGGCGCATTGAACTGAAGGCTCGGCGCGCGGATGGCGTCCTGACGCTGGCGGTGTCCGATAATGGCGATGGCCTGGCCCCCGGCAAGCCGAGCGCGGAAGGTGTGGGCTTATCGAATACGCGGGCGCGTTTGCGGACGCTTTACGGTGACGCGCACAGTTTCGAGTTGTGCCCGGCTCCGGGCAGCGGATTGCAGGTGCGGTTGACGATTCCCATCCGGCTGCGGGATAATGAAAACAAGCCCAAGCAGGCATGAAGATCCGAACTTTGATCGTGGATGATGAATCGCTGGCGCGGGACCGTCTGCGGCAATTGTTGGAGAAAGAGGCGGAGATCGAACTGGCGGGCGAATGTTCGGACGGGCGCGCGGCGGTCGAGGCAATCCGTCAGAAAGCGCCGGACCTGGTGTTTCTGGATGTGCAGATGCCGGAGTTGGACGGGTTCGGCGTGCTGCAGGAAATTGGAGCACAAAACGCGCCGGTAATTGTGTTCGTGACCGCGTTCGACCAGTTCGCGCTGCGAGCGTTCGAGGTTCATGCGGTGGATTATTTGTTGAAGCCTTTCGACCGGGAGCGTTTTCGCAAGGCGTTGGAACGCGCCGTGCAACAAGTGAAGCAACGGGATGTCGGTGCTCTGGTCCAACGGCAGGAAGCATTGATAGCGGAGTTGAAATCGCCGCCCAAATTGGATGATCGCATCGCTGTAAAATCAGGCGGCCATGCCGTGTGGGTGAAGCTGGAGGAGATTGACTGGATTGGTTCGGCGGACAATTACGCCGAGCTGCACGTTGGCACAAAATCGCATCTGCTCCGCGAAACCTTGGGCGCGCTCGAAGCCCGGCTGGCGCCACAGAAGTTTCTGCGTATCAGCCGCTCGGTCATTATTAATATTTCACGCATCAAGAAACTGGACCGGAAATTTTACGGGGGCTACGAACTCACTTTGCAAGATGGAACCACGTTGACGATGAGCCGCCGTTACCGTGACAAATTGCAGCAGCTTGGTCTGGAGTGAGCAGGCAGGGACATCGCGCGCTCTGCATTCGTCCCTGAATTCCAGCCATTCGCCCCAATCAGGTTGGTTTCAGGGCGGGTCTGGCCTTTTATCGCAATCGACCCAACAAAAAATGGCCACAACATCTTGCGTGAAACCATCATTCATCCGCTCAACCCTCAAGCTGGCAGTTTTGATTTTTCCGCTGGGCGCTTCGGCTCAATCCGGCTCAAGCCCGCTGACGGCGACGAATCCTGGCAAGCCCTCCGCCTCAGCTCCCACTCCCAGCGCCGGCTTGTTGAACGACTGGCTGCGCGAGCAATCCCCGGAGTTTGGCCCATGGGATTTGGGCGGGCAGTTCCGCGCGCGTTTGGAAGTCAAAGATTATTTCTTCACGCCCGGCGCGGCTCCGAGCGTGCCTGGTCGCGCGCAAGTCGATTTTCTCAAGAACGGCGGGGACGCCAATGACACGTATCTGCTGACTCGAACGCGGCTTCATGTGGGTTATAATGCCGACTGGTTTCATGTTCTGCTGGAAGGCCAGGACAGCACTTCGACCGGCGACAAGCGCACTCCCAATATGGAAGAGGAGTCGTTTAATCTGCGCCAGGGTTACGTTTCATTCGGCGATCCCGCAAAGTTTCCGCTCCTGCTCAAAGCGGGCCGCCAGGAAATGGCTTATGGTGATGAACGCCTCATCGGGATAGTTGATTGGAACAATATTGGGCGCACATTCGACGCCGTCAAACTGCGTTACCAGGCCGAAGCAGGCTGGGTGGACGCCTTTGCCTCCTACCCGGTGGTCCCGCGCAATAACGATTTCAACTACTCGAATAATTACGACCTGTTCTCCGGCATCTACGGGTCCAGCGACAAGTTAATTCCGCGGCAGCAAAGCCAGCTTTATTTTCTGGCGCGCAACACCTCGCAAAATTCGCCGAACTATGCCACGGGCACGCTGTCTTTTCCGCTGCCCTCGCCACGGGATGTTTATACGATCGGTTCGCGAATCAAATCGCTGCCCAGCCAATTCGGCAATTGGGACTACACGGTGGAAGCGGATTATCAGTTTGGCCGGTTCGCGGGTGTGGCCGGCACGGCGCCCACCGCCGTGCAGCTGGCCAGCAAACCGCATCGCGCTTATGCAGCGCATGTGGATGGCGGCTACACTTGGGCGAACGCTTATGGAACTCCGCGCCTCGGTCTGGAATGGAACTACGCGTCGGGCAGCAGCAACACGAACCGCCATGAGACCTTCGACAATCTTTATCCCAGCACGCATTTATTCTCCGGGATCATGGACTTTTATTCGTGGCAGAACATTCAGGATGCGCGTATCAATTTTGCCATGAAGCCGCTGCCGAAATTGACCTTGGGGGCAAGCTACCGGGGCGTGTGGCTGGCCAGCACCTCGGATTCCTTTTATCTTGGCAACACCGCGCCGCGCACCGGCGGAACACCCGGCGCGCATAACGGCTATGCCGTCAATCCCACGTACAGCAGCTTTGTCGGCATGGAGGCTGACGTCACACTGGGTTACGCAGTAACCCGCTATGCCAGCGTGGGGCTGGGATATGGCCATTTCTTCAGGGGCGATTACATCAAGCAATCGCTTTCAGCCTTCGGCTCCACGGATGCCGATTACGTGTATCTCCAGGCGAGAATCAGTTTCTAAGCCTTGCCCATGCCTGACCTCGAGCCCAAAACAGCTGCTCCCGCGCCGCGCAAAAAATATGTGCGCGCGGTGGGGCCGCGCCTGCGCGTGCTGTTGCTGTTTATCCTTGGCCTGGTGGCAGTGCTGGCGGCCAACTCGGTCTATTTGAGCGCGATCAGTTTTCTGGAATGGCTGAAGGCCGACCCGAACACGACTTATCAAAGCTGGTTCTACATGGTGATGTTTGGCACACACCTTGGGCTGGGGCTGCTGCTCATCCTGCCGGTGGTGATTTTCGGCATCATTCACATGATAAATTCCCACAACCGCCCCAACCGGCGGGCGGTGATGGTCGGGTATCTTTTATTTGCGACGAGCCTTGTGGTTTTGATTACCGGGCTGTTGCTGACGCGCGCGGATGTTTTTCGGTTCAAGAATCTCGGCTTGAAAGATCCACGCCTGCGTTCCATGGCTTACTGGGCGCATATCATTACACCGTTACTGGCCATTTGGCTTTATCTGCTTCACCGGTTGGCTGGCCCGCGCATCAAATGGCGGACCGGATTGCGCTGGGGGATAGTCGTCGGCGTCCTCACCCTGGGAATGGTGTTGCTGCATTCAGCGCACCCTCGGAAGAACCAGGCTGGTTCGGTTGAGGGTGCAAAATATTTTCAACCTTCCCTGGCCCGGACGGCTTCTGGAAATTTCATTCCGGCGCGCACAATGATGATGGACAATTACTGCCTGAATTGCCATCAGGATGCCTACCAGGGCTGGTTTCACAGCGCCCACCATTTCAGCTCGTTCAACAACAAGCCCTATCTATTCAGCGTGCGCGAAACCCGGCAGGTATCGCTGAAGCGGGACGGCAATGTGAAAGCAGCGCGCTGGTGCGCCGGGTGCCATGACGTGGTGCCGTTCTTCAGCGGGGCGTTCGATGATCCGAAATTCGATGATGTAAATCACCCCACCTCGCAAGCGGGCATCACCTGCACCGCCTGTCACGCCATCACCCATGTCAACAGCACCAGGGGCAATGCGGACTACACGATTGATGAGCCGATTCATTATCCGTTTGCATACAGCACAAATGCTTTTCTGCAATATCTCAACCAGCAATTGGTGAAGGCCAAGCCGGAGTTTCACAAGAAGACCTTCCTGAAGCCGTTCATGCGGACGGCGGAATTTTGCTCGACTTGCCACAAGGTGAGCATTCCCGGCGATCTGAACCATTATAAGGATTTTCTGCGCGGCCAGAATCATTACGACACGTATCTGCTGAGCGGCGTTTCCGGCCATGGCGCCCGCAGTTTTTATTACCCGGACCAGGCGAAGCAAAATTGTTCGGCTTGCCACATGCCGCTGAAGCAATCCGAAGATTTTGGCGCGAACTTTTTCAATTCCACGAACCATTCCGGGCGGTTCATTCATAATCACCTGTTCCCGGCGGCCAACACCGGCATGGCTTCCATTCGCGGCGATACCAATACCCTCAGTGCGGAGGAGGAATTCCTAAAGGGTTCGCTGCGCGTGGACATTCTCGGCATCAAGGAAGGCGGGACGATTGACGCTCCGCTGACGGCGCCCTTGCGGCCAAAGGTGCCGGCGCTCAAGCGCGGCGGGCATTATCTGCTCGAAGTTGTGTTACGGACATTGAAAGTGGGCCATCCTTTTACCCAGGGAACGGTGGACTCGAATGAAACCTGGGTGGATGCCCGGGTGAGAAGCGGCAACGAAATCCTTGGACGCAACGGCGGATTGGGCGAGCACCGGGAAGTGGATCCCTGGGCGCATTTTATCAACGTGTATATGCTGGATCGCGACGGCAACCGGATTGACCGGCGCAATCCGCAGGATATTTTCACGCCGCTGTACAATCATCAAATTCCGCCGGGCGCGGGACAGGTGGTACATTATGATTTCACCGTGCCCGAAGACCAGAACGTGCCGCTGACGGTCGAGGTCAAGCTGCAATACCGCAAGTTCGACACCATTTACCTGAACTACGTTTATGGCACGAATTATACAAAAGGCGGACCTTTCACGGTCACGAACAATTTGCCCATCACCACCATTGCGGCGGACAAACTGACATTCCCGATCGAGGGGGTCAACGTGGCGGTGACAAACGAGGATTCGAAGATTCCGCCGTGGCAGCGCTGGAATGATTATGGCATCGGCCTATTTACTGAAGGCAACACCGGGGCCGAGAAGGGAGAATTGATCCAGGCGACGGAGGCATTCGAGCAGGTGGAGCGGCTTGGGCGCGCGGACGGGCCAGTGAATCTCGCACGCGTGTATTTCAAGGAGGGCCGGTTGGAGGAGACGGTGGCGGCGCTGCAACGCGCGGCGAAATTCGACCCGCCCGCGCCGCGCTGGACGGTGGCCTGGTTCAGCGGCCTGGTGGACAAACAAAACGGGTTCCTCGACAAAGCCATTACGGAGTTTCGGAGCATCCTCGAAGATCGTTATCCGGAGCTTGATCAGCGCGGTTTTGATTTCAGCAAGGACTATGAAGTCATCAACGAACTGGGCCAGGCGTACTATGAACGCGCGAAAATGGAGCGCGGCAACCCGGAAGGCCAGCGGGCGTTTCTGAGACTGGCGGCGGAGGCATTTCAAAAGACTTTGGACCTGGATTCGGAAAACCTGACCGCGCATTACACGCTCGCGCTGATCTATTCGCAGCTTGGAGATGAAACCAAGGCTGCGTTGCATCGCAAGGAGCACGAGAAATATTTGCCCGATTACAACGCGCAGGACCAGGCTATCACTGCGGCGCGGCGCGCCAATCCGGCCGCCGACCATGCCGCGCAAGCCACGGTCATTTATCCGCTGCAACGGGCGGGAGCGCCGGAGTTAAAAAGCGCGACCGGGGTTTTGTCCGTGTCCAAATGAAGCGAATTTCATGAGTGAACTTCACAAACCCGACGGCGAAGAAGAATTGGCGCGCACCGACGATGCCATCATCGGCAAGGCCGTTCGCTGGTCAGTCGTGGTGGTGGTCGTCGGGGCGGTATTTTTTGGCGGGGCAGTTTTGCTGCTCAAACGGAAAGCTCCAGCGGCAGCGCAAATCACAAAATACAGCGCGCCCGTCGTGCCCGCCCGACCGGCGGCGGAAGTGCCATTAGCGAAGTTCGCCGATATTACCAAGGAAGCCGGCCTCACCTTCGCGCAGAACAACGGCGCTTACGGTGAGAAACTCCTGCCGGAAACCATGGGCGGCGGAGTGGCGTTTTTCGATTACGACAACGATGGCAGCCAGGATCTGCTTTTTATCAATTCAACCGACTGGCCGTGGCATGTCACCGAGGGGAGGCAGCCGACGACACCGGCGCTTTATCATAACGACGGTCATGGACATTTTAACGACGTGACCAAGGGGTCGGGCCTGGACGTGAGTTTTTACGGAATGGGTGTGGCCATTGGTGATTATGACAACGACGGGTTGGATGACGTTTTCATCACCGCAGTCGGCGGCGATCATCTTTTTCATAACGATGGCGGTGGCAAGTTTCACGAAGTCACGGTCGATGCAGGCGTGGGCGGGGCGACAAATGACTGGAGCACCTGCGCCGCGTTCGTGGATTACGACAATGACGGCAAGCTGGACCTGTTTGTGGGCAACTATGTCCAGTGGTCGCGGCAGATCGATGCCGAAGTGGGTTACAAGATCGATGGCCGGACGCGCGCTTACGGACAGCCGATGAATTTTCAGGGCGCGTTCTGCCGTCTCTATCACAACGATGGCCATGGCCGCTTCACCGACGTGACGAAACAGAGCGGTTTGCAGGTGAAAAATCCCGCCACGGGCGTGCCCGCCGCCAAGACCCTGGGCGTCGCGCCGGTGGATGTGGACGGCGACGGCTGGATTGATCTCGTGGTGGCCAATGACACGGTGCCGAATCTTGTTTTTATGAATCAGCATGACGGGACCTTCAAGGAAATCGGCGCGGTTTCCGGGGTCGCGTTCGACAGCTACGGCAATACACGCGGCGCGATGGGCATGGACACGGCGTACTATCGCGACGACGGCAAGCTGGGCATCGCCATCGGCAATTTCGCCAACGAAATGACCGCGCTTTACGTCCAGCAAAACACGCCGACCACTTTTTCCGATGAGGCAATCACGGAAGGCGTGGGGCCGGCCAGCCGCCGGTTGCTCAAGTTCGGTCTGTTCTTTTTCGATTACGATCTGGATGGCCGGCTCGATTTGCTCACGGCCAACGGTCACCTGGAGCAGGAGATCAGCAAAATTCAGCAAAGCCAAACCTACGCGCAGCCCGCGCAGTTGTTTTGGAACGCAGGCGAACGGAGCGGGGGTTGCTTTGTCATGGTGCCGCCGGAAAAGGCCGGGACGGACCTGTTCAAACCCATTGTTGGCCGCGGTTCGGCTTATGCGGACATTGATGGCGATGGTGATCTCGATGTGGTGCTCACGCAAGTCGGCGGTCCGCCACTGCTCCTGCGCAACGACCAGCATCTGGGCCACCATTGGATTCGCCTGAAACTGGTCGGCAGCAAAAGCAATCGTGATGCCATCGGCGCCTGGATCAAGGTTCGTGTCGGCGGTCATACGCTCTCGCGGCAGGTGATGCCGACGCGCAGTTATCTTTCGCAATCCGAACTGCCAGTCACCATTGGTCTGGGTGACGCGACACAGCCGGAGCAAGTTGAGGTTATTTGGCCGGGCGGGACGCGGCAGAAGGTGGAATCTGTGTTGGTGGATCGTCCGATGACGGTGACTGAGCTGCGGTAGCGTCCTGGAGTGTGCCGGCGGAGCGAAAGCGCGCGTCGGCACATCTGGGAGCGTTCAGCCGGGACGAAAGCGGTGTCGCCACTTCGCTTTGCCACTGCCCTCCAAGCCCTGGCGGATGTTCGCGGGCACCCGTGGCAGGCTGGGCCACGTCGCACTTTGCGCTTTTACTTTGCCGGCCTTTAGAGTTTCTTACGCTGAAAACCTTGCCGGATGTTGAAGCGGATCATAATCATTCTGTTTGTAATCGTGTTGGCCGCGATGGCGGTATTTTTTACCACCAACCGCAGGCCAAACGAAACGGACCGGTTTACGGGATTGATGAGCAAGGGGAATGGCTATCTGGAAAAGGGCGATGCCACGAACGCGATTGCCGCTTATGCCGGGTTGGTGAAGCTCGCGCCGGAGAACCTGGATGCCCGATTGAATCTGGCGAACGCTTATTTGCTGGCGGGAGATTCTGCCCATGCCATTGAGCAGTGCCGGCAGGCGCTTGGCCTCAACCATGACAACGCGGCGGCTTACTATCTCATGGGTTGTGCCCAATTGCGCTCAGGCCAGGCCGAACAGGCGGTTCAATCATTCCAGCAATCGGAGCAAATCGATCCGGCGGTGACAGCGCTTCATTTTCAACTCGGTCTGGCGCAGTCGCGCCTGGGGCACGTGGCGGAGGCGATCGCACAATTCCAGACGGTCGAGCGATTCGAACCCGGGCACTCATCGGTGCATTATCAGTTGAGCCAGCTTTACCAGCGCGAGGGGCGGGCGAATGATGCCGCGCAGGAGATGCAGAAACATCAGGAGGTCCTGGCCAGGCACCCGGGCGTTTCGAGCACGCCGGCCACTTTCGAGAGCTGCAAATATACCCGGCCACGCATCGAATTTAAATTGGAGCAGCCCGAGCCGCGGGGCGTTCCGGCGCATTTTGTGAATGCCACCGCCGGCGCATTCGAGCGGTCTTCGGACTACCACGGGCCTCTCGCGGTGCTCGATTATAATCATGACGGTCGGAACAGTTTGTTCGTGATGGAAGGCGACAAGGGCTTTCGGGTTCTGGATGATCGAAAGGGGCGATTTGCGCCGTGGGGAGAACTATTGCCCGGCAAACCGGGCGCGAATTATAGACGCACCCTGGTTGGAGATGTGAATAATGACGGCTTCGATGATGTGATCGTGCTGGGAGAGCAGGCGTCGCATGCGTTCCGTTTCGCGACGAACGGGCAGTGCCGCGAGGTCACCGCGTTTTCCGGATTGAAAGACGCGAAGGCGCGCGGCGGGTTGTTGGCGGACCTTGATTTTACGGGCAAGCTCGATTTGCTCACGGTCCTGCCGGGCGGCGGGTTGCGCGCTTATCAAAACCTCGGAAATTTTTATTTCAAGGACAACACGGCCGATTCGGGTTTGCCGGCCAATTTGACGGAGGCGGAGCAGGTCGCGGTGGAAGATTGGAACAACGAGGACGTGCCCGGCGTGTTCGTGACTCGCGACGGCAAACCACCCGCGTTCTTTGCGAAGCAACGGGCCGGCGTTTTTGTGGAAACGAATTCGCCCGCGAATTGGCCGGTGGGAACCGCCATGGCGCTTGGAGACTTGAACAATGATTTGCGCGCCGATCTCGTGGTTGCCAGCGAGAGCAATCTGGAAGTTGTTTTTGGCGGGGAGACGGAGCTTTTGAAGCTGCCGTTGAAAGGGTTTCAGGTCCGGGGAATTTTGCTGGTGGATTATGATAATGACGGCTGGCTGGACGTAATTGCTTTTGGCAACGGCATTCGGGTGTGGCGAAATCTGGGCAAGGCGGGCTTTGCCGATGTCACGGGCGAGCTTGGCCTGGATAAGATCGGGCCAGTGGACGATTTGGTGGCGGCAGATTTTGACAACGACGGCGCAACGGATCTGATATTCAGTACGACCGGCGGCTTGCAGTTCTGGCGCAACGAAGGCGGCAATGCGAACCGGCAATTGAAACTTCGCCTGGCGGGCAACCGTTCGAACGCGAGCGGGATTGGCGTGCGGGTGGAACTGGCTGCCGGCAACTGGCATGCCATCCGCACGCAACAACAGTTGCCGCTGGAAATCGGCGTGGGCAGGCATGACAAACTCGACGCGCTCAAGGTCCGCTGGTTCGACCTGGCCAGCACACTGGTGGACGTGCCGGTGCCAACCAATGTTTTGACGCTGGAAGAGTTGAGCATGCCCAGCGGTTCGTGCCCGTACCTCTATGCGTGGAACGGCGAACGCTTCAAATTTGTCACTGACATTCTCGGCGCGGCGCCGCTGGGCCTGCCGGTGAGCAAGGCGCATTACATCGAAGCCGATCCGGAAGAGTTTCTGGCATTGGGCGGCGAGGAAACGTTTCCGTCGAGAGACGGGAAGTATGAAATTCGGATCACCGAGGAACTGCGGGAAGTCCTGTATCTCGACGAAGCGTCGCTCGTAGTGGTGGATCATCCTGCTGGAACCATGGTGACGCCGACCAGCAAGTTGAATCCCGGCAAACCGTTCCCGCCGCATGAGCTTTGGACATTGCGTCCGCTGGCGGCGCTGAAAAAGGCGACCCGCAGCGACGGCCTCGATGTCACCGAAGCTTTGAGCAGGGCGGACGGACAAATGGTTGCGCCGGTGCGGTTGCGCGAGCCGCAACTGCGGGGCCTGGCGGAACCGTTCTCCGTTGTGATGGATTTTGGCGAGCTGCCGGCCAATCGTCCGATCGTCCTGGTCCTGAACGGCTGGCTGCGGTTTGGCGGAGGCATGGCCAACATCGCGGCTTCGCTGGATCCGAATCTTCCGTTTCCTTTCCCGACGCTCGAAGGTGAGTTGCCGGACGGCTCATGGAAACCCATCAACGTCCAGGTTGGCGCGCCTTGCGGCAAAACCAAGACCATCCTCGCGGACTTGGAGGACAAGCTGCCGCCCGGCACACGGCGGCTTCGGTTGACGACCGCGTTTGAAATTTACTGGGACATGGCCATGCTTTGCGAAAAGAACTCGAATGCTGAAACGCGGCGCATGGTGCTTCAGCCTACCAGCACCGATTTGCATTGGCGCGGATTCAGCCAGTTCGTCCCGCTGCCCGGCTACCTCCCACTAACACCGGATTACGACCGATTGCAATCCGGGCCACCTTGGCGGCGCACGCCGTCAGGCTGGTGCACGCGCTACGGAGCGGTGGATGAATTGATTCAGCGTGCCGACGATAAACTGGTGTTGTTGAACGGCGGTGATGAAGTGGCGTTGAATTTCCCGGCCAGCCAATTGCCGCCAAAGCCCGCCGGTATGGTCCGCGATTTCTTTCTGCATGTGGTGGGTTGGGACAAGGACGCGGATTTTCATGTCGCCCAGGGTTGGCGGGTGGAACCGTTGCCGTTTCGGGGAATGGATGATCAGGCTTATGGCCATCAGCCGCGCGCGCGTGGAATCGATGAGGATTGGACTCAGAAATACAATACGCGCTGGGTTGGGCCGATGGTATTGAGCAGGGGTGAAACGGATGCTGGTCAGCACTAATCGGGATGAAGCTGCGAAGGCAGAAGCAGAACCGTGGTAATATACGATGCTAAGAACCGAGCCGTTCACGACCGAGTGCCACTTTGACATCCTCCTCAGTCCAATCCGGGTCAATGTGGGGCGAAGTTTTCCGAAGGAGCGTGGATGCGGTGGTATTGGTTGACGGCGGGCTGGCGGAGCGTGAGGGTTTGGCCATTGAGCCATTTAATTTCCACGGTGTCAACGTGGTCGCGTTTGCCGAGGCCCAAATGCAGGGTGTTGGAATGTTGGGAACGGTAGGAATCGCCGGTGACGATTTGCTGGCAGCTTTTGTAGTCGCCGGCGTGCAAGGTGACTCGTGCGCCCACGGGTGAGACGCCAGGCTCTTCCTGGAAGCGGAACCCGATCCAGTTGCCGGCGTCGGTCAGGGTGTTCTGGTAAAGGCGCAGGGTTTGCTTCAACTCGGGCCAGTATTCGTACGTGGTGACGAGCAGGTCCTCGCGGCCATCACCGTCCAGATCGTCCGCCACCACGCAGCGCGAATCTCTGGCGAGTCCCAAGCCGAGCAGAAATCCGGCTTCGACGAATGACTCGCCTTTTTGATTGAGATAAAAGCGGTTCTGTTCGTTGCCACCGTAGGACTCATCGAGTGTCCGGCGAAATTTGGTTTGAAAGTATAAATTTGCCAGTGCGTCCTCCTTGGAAGCGCCGATGTGGATGTCGCGCAACCAGAATTCAGGATCAAAGTCGCGGACGGATTGCTTCGTCTTCATGCCGGTCGTAATGCAGACGTCGGGAAAACCGTCGTTGTCAAAATCAAACGCACTGCAGCCCCAGGCCCAACCGGAGCGGGCGATGGAATTGTTGAGCACGGTTTGTTCAAAGCCGCCGTTTGTCCGCGCGAGGTAGAGCCGGTTGCCGAAGGTCATTTGCGAGCGCATCGCGTGGTCCTCCGGACTTCCCGGACGCCATAAGCCGAGATGTTCCAATCTGTCCGCTGTGGGCGAGTTCATGCCAATCATCAACAGGTCCAGCCGGCCCACAGCGCGGAAGTCAGCCAGCGCGTGAGACATGCCAAACGCGTGCGATTCGCCCAGCCATTCATGGGTCACATCGGTGAAGTGACCGCGACCATCGTTTCGATACACATCAGCGCCGGCAAAATCGCTCACCACTACGAGATCAAGATTGCCATCGCCATCCAGATCAACGAACGAGGCGCTATAAGAGCGACGACAGCGCTTCGCCGCCAGCCCGGCGGATTCTGTGGCGTCGGTGAAGTTCCCATGGCCGTCGTTCAACAAAAGGAAAGCGGGAAAACCGTCACTGGCGTCGTAATACGGAGAAGGCATCTGGCCGAAACTGTAGGGAGGCTTGTATTGCGCCAGGAACACATCGAGGGAGCCGTTATGATCGATGTCACCGCAGGTGAGGACTTGTCCATACTTCAAAGGCGGTTTTGCCGTCCACACCAGACGCCCCGGCTCGTCGAATTTGCCCTGGGCAGAACCTTTGAACAAAACCAGGCCCTCGGCGTTGGCGCAGAGAAAATCGGCCACGCCATCTCCGTCGAAATCGGCAATGACGCCCGTGAAGATCAATCCGCGCGGATACTTGAGCAGCGGTTCAGCCTCGTAGTGGTCCGCGCCGTGGCGGCGAAGAACCAGGTTCTTGGCAGCCAGAATAATTTCTGAAAAGCCGTCGCCGTCGAGGTCATAAAGGATGAGCGGGTCGATGAAGTGGGATTTTTCGAGCGGTGCGACATCCAGGGACAACACCTCGTGAAAAGGCGGCTCTCCGTGGCGCGTCTTGAGTGTCAAACCACTGGCGTCAATTTGTTGAAGGGCCAGCAAGCCTGCGCCCGGCGCGGGCGGCGCCCAATCCACCAGGAGGTCGCCTTCGAGCGTGGCGCGATCCTGGACGCCGGCGTTGATCAAATCGGCGCGGAAATAATAGCGGCTCCGGGCGGGACGGGTGGATTCACCGGGAACGAATTGCGTATGGCGGAATTCCGTGTGCCCGATTTGCCAGCCCGCGCGCTCGGATGCCGTGAGGAAACTTCGCCACTCCGCGTCCGACCATGCCGGCCCGACGCCAGACGGTTCATGCAGTTCGAGGCCGTGGGCCAGCGCCTGGGGCGGATTGAATTTGGGGGTGATCAATTTCCCGGGCGTGATGGTGTTGAACACCGAAAATTTGTTTGTGGCCGCATTGAGCGAGTCCCAGAGAGCATCGAAAACCTGGCCGTATTGCTCCGCCAGCATCTCCTTGGACCAGACGGTTTGGTTTAGTTCACTTTCTCTGGCTTCCAGCGCGTTGAGTTGGGTGAGTTCCGCAGTTTGCTGCCGTTCGGCCGGTGACATGGAGGCTGAGGCGGGGGAGGAAGGCGTTGGAGCCGGGCGATGGCGCAGAATGAAAAACGCCGTCGCGCAGGACACGAAGAGGATGAACAAGCCGGCGAGGGACTTGCCCGGGAGGCGATTCATTGATAAAAGGTTGACGCAAGGCCAAGGGTGTGTCAATCATGGTGGCATAGCCTTTAATTGCAAGTGCCGCCAGCCATCGCAACATCTGTCCTTGGAACTTCCAAACGATCTGCCAGCCAGCGGATGGTACAGCGGCTCGAAGCATCAGTTGTGCCAATCTCTTGATTTGTCAATCCCAACGCAAGATCGGTGGGGCAAAAAAATCCGTTTTAGGGATGAGCGGCTCGCTCCTTGGGGCAACCGGGTGCCAAACACCGGTGTAATCAATTTTAATGACATGCCATGCTTCCGAGTTTCCGCTACCGTTACAGCAATTCACCACGCTTGTTTAGTGAAAGCGCATGCAACGCAACAACATTATTGATGTCGCCCGAAGCCGATAAAGAGCCGAACGTCCAACAACCGAATCTGGTCAACCGCAACAACCCAATCGAATGAAAATCAACCGATACCTACAAACAGCATTTCTGGCCGTAGTCGGCCTGGCGCTCGCAACCACGAGCGGCCTAGCCCAACTGCAGACCAACGTCCTGATCGAGCCCAGTGGGACCGATACCGGCGGCAGTGGTACGGGGAATCAACTCGCCGTGACCTTCGGGAGCAGCGTCTGGCAAAACTGGTTTGTCAACAATCCCGGCATCACGAACTACAGCCTTACCTTTGACACGAACAACCCGCCTCCCACCGGAGACATCTTGGGTTCAGTGTTGCAGGAGCAGGATTGGGACGGCGTTAATGGGGGCACTCTGTCCACTTTTGCCTGTGTGGATAACAATTTCTGGGGTGGCGCCACGGTGGACATGACCAAATTCACCTCACTGGATTTTGATTTCAAATACGATACCAACTCGACGATCCAGCCGACCAATCGCGCCCAATTCAATGTCATGGTGGACAATAGCCGGGTTTCTTCGGTAGGCGTCAGCCTCACGAACCTTGCAAATGCGGGAGTCACGGCCTCGAATTTTGACGGTGCCTGGCACCATTTGTCCATCGGCATTCCTTCGACGATAGCCGGTGTTACCGCTTCCAAAGGGCCTGGCTTCGAACTGTTTAATCCGGCTGGAACAGCCGGTGGGTTCAGGTATTGGGTGGCCAATTTGACATTGATCGGCAGGAATACTCCACCTCCGCCGCCGACCGTTGCCACGACGCCAATCATTCCGGGTTTGTGGCAATTCGCCGATCAAACGCCCAATTACAACCGCCAGGACATCGAAACGGTTCCGGACAACTCGCAGTTCAATTTGGACTGGGTTGGCCGGCCCAAACCGGTTACATATTCGTGGACCATCGGGGCGTTCCCGAAGACAGGCGGATTCGATGCAGACATGACGATCACCCCTGATCCGGCGTCAAGCATCAATTATGCCGATCCAGATTGGTCTGCGACCAATGCCATCTGGCTTAACATTCAGGCGAACGGCGACGGCACGATTACCGCAGGCATCGCCTGGAAAACAAATTCGCCGGCTGCAAACGGCCAATTCTTTGCCCAACCCGGACAAATGATTCCAGGCAATGTGGAAAACACCGGCTTCACGGTTCCCAGCGCAGTTGGCACGTGGTCGCTGACGTTTACGAGCGATACGGCCTTTACTCTGACGGCTCCAAACGGCGCTCACACAAACGCGGCGCTCCCTGCAGACATTGCGAGCGCGTACACGAACGTGAGCTTCAACCTCAACAGCACGATGAATCAGAATGCCAATGCCGGGCAATACTGTGTTTATACCGCGCTTAATATCACGGGAGTCCAGACACCGGTACATGAAACCTTCCAGGGCGGGCTGAATACGCCTTTCCTGCAGCTTGTGTCGCAGGGTTACGGCACTGCCAACTTGAATCCTCCGAACCAGATTTTCGCGACGACCGACGATGCGTTCTGGTTCAACTGGACTCTGCCCGACGCCGGATACTCGCCTGTTTCCAGGCCGCGGATTGGCACCGGCAGTTGGAATGATCTGGGGCTGACGAACATCCTGCTCAATGGTGGTTCGCGCTGGATCCTGGTGCCAAAGGCGAACCTCCCCAGCCCAAGCCAGGGCTATTTCGCCCTCGTCAAGCGGGTCTTCACCAAGCTCCAGGTGCTATTCCCGGGTGAAACGGCTGCGCCGGGCACGCCCACGGGAAAAACCGGAACCCCGGATCCCTACAGTATCGCTACCAACAGCCTTGCCACCTTCACGGTCAACGCTGTGGATTCCAATTGGTTCCCGATTACCACGGTCAACGATACGATAATGATCACGTCGTCTGATAACTCAGCCAGTCTGCCGCCGAACCTGCCGCTGATTAACGGAACGGGGCAGTACTCGCTTCAGTTCGGCACGGCGGGCACCTGGACGGTTACAGCCACCGATGTCACCACGAACGCCACGGCGGGCGTCAGTTCCCCGATCGTCGTGGGTCCGTGAGGCTGAGCACAGTCAAATAGCTCAAGAATCATAGGGATATAGGACAATTCAGGACACACACGGGGTGCCGAAGTTCACGGCACCCCGTTTTTTTTGGCAAACCGCCTGGCCGAGGACAGGCGTACCCGTCATAACTGAGGCATTACAGAAAGGTTCAGAATTCAGTTGCAGGGGAGGGCGGCACATGCTCTATTGGCGGCGTCAGTGAAGGGGGGGCCGGCGCAGAGCGCCGGAATGTCCAATGACAAATGACCAGGGCCCAGGCAGGGGTTGGGGAGCCTGGCGTCGGTGGTTTGCCCATGCTCCTTTGGGAGCGTGGAATGGTTCTTTGACAAGGGCGTAACCGGGACATTTTAGGTAGTGGGCTACTTTGAAAATGGCCCGCTACCCGGAATTGTCCCGCAGAGGCGCAGAGCGCGCAGAAGAAGCCCGGAAATAAATTCCCACTCTGCGCACTCTGCGCCTCCGCGTGAGCCCAATTTCGGAAAATAGCCTGCTATCACATTTTGGCGCACCTGCGACGGCTCTGATGAGCCGTCTCGGAGGTTTAAATGGGTCGGGCAAATTAAGGTCAATTAAAGTAAATTAAACCAAATTAAACCTCTTTTTTTTTCGGACGGGAGCCCCCGATAAGAGCTTGAAAATGTGTGTAAGCACTTAATATACTGATGGTTGCGTAAGAACCGCAGCCTGTTGGCGGGCGAGGCGCGGGTTGAGTGCCATTTTGGCACACGGGTGAGGCGTGCTGGCGCCGGAGCTTTGCGTTTTGGGCTTCATTGGGCGGTTACGGGGCGCAGCTCGACACCGTTCTTACTCGGAAAGGTAGGGACATCGCGCTGCGGTGTCCCCGCCCGCGTTCCAGCGGGCGGAACGCACTGCCGAAGCCGTGCGATCCGGATCATTCGTTCCGTCGCCTGACGCTGCGCTCGGCGACGGGGACGGCGCAGCGCGCCATCCCTACCAAAGACATGGTAACAGTGTTGAGAAGCACCTGCGGTTGCACGGTGGCGCGTCGTGCATTATTTTCAAGTACGTTTCGTCTGTGGCGACGAACGATGAGAAGCAGGCATCGAAATCACAGGATTCATCGGGACTAACGGATTATGCAACCTGAACGATTCACCACCAAAGCCCAATCCGCCTTGCAGGATGCACAGCGGATGGCCCAGCAACACTCCCACCAGGAAATTGACGAGGAACACCTTCTTTTGGCGTTGTTGGAACAACAGGACGGCCTGGTTCAGCCGGTGCTGCAAAAGCTCGGCGTGCCCATCGCGAAGCTCTCCGCGGATCTCGAACACGCTTTGGAGCAGCGCGTGAAGGTCCAGGGACCCAGTGCGCGCGACGCTTTTCTCAGCCCATCGCTCAAGCGCGCGTTGGACGCCGCCGAGGCCCAGGCCGCCAAATTGAAGGACGAATATGTCAGCACCGAGCACCTGCTGCTGGGTCTGATCAGCGAGCCGAATCCTTCGCTGAAAAAGATGTTTCAAACCCACGGCATTCGATTCAACGACGTGCTCAAAGCCCTCGCTGAACTCCGCGGCAACCAGCGCGTCACGGACCAGGACCCCGAGGGCAAATTTCAGACGCTGGAAAAATACGGCCGCGACCTGACCGCCCTGGCTCGCGCCGGGAAGATCGATCCGGTCATCGGCCGCGATGAGGAAATCCGCCGCGTCATGCAGGTGCTCACCCGCCGCACCAAGAACAATCCCGTGCTGATCGGTGAGCCGGGCGTGGGTAAAACCGCGATCGTCGAAGGGCTCGCGCGCCGCATCGTCAGCGGGGACGTGCCGGAATCGTTGAAGAACAAACGGATCATCGCCATGGACCTGAGCGCGATGATCGCCGGCGCCAAGTATCGCGGTGAGTTCGAAGACCGGCTCAAGGCGTTTCTCAAGGAAGTCACTTCGAGCGAAGGCCGCATTATTTTGTTCATCGACGAGCTTCACACGCTGATTGGCGCCGGGGCGGCGGAAGGAGCCGCGGACGCCGCCAACATGCTCAAGCCCCAATTGGCCCGCGGCGAGCTTCATTGCATTGGCGCGACCACGCTGGACGAGTATCGCAAGCACATCGAGAAAGACGCCGCGCTGGAACGCCGCTTTCAGCCGGTGATGGTTCAAGAGCCGTCGGTCGAAGCCACCATCGCCATCTTGCGTGGGTTGAAGGAACGTTACGAGGTGCATCACGGCGTGCGCATTCAGGATGCCGCGCTGGTGGCCGCCGCGGTGCTGTCGCACCGGTATATAACCGACCGCTTTTTACCGGACAAGGCGGTGGACCTCATCGACGAGGCCGCTGCGCGCCTGCGCATGGAACTGGATTCCATGCCCACCGAGCTGGACAAGCTCGAGCGGCAGATTATGCAGTTGGAGATTGAGCAAACCGCGCTGAAGAAAGAGAAGGACGAAGCCTCGCGCGAGCGGCTCAAGAAGATCGAGAAAGATCTGGCCAACCTCAAGGAACAGGCCAGCCGGCTCAAGGCCCAATGGCAGAACGAGAAGGCCGCCATTAACGCGACCAGCATCCTCAACGAGCAACTTGAGAACGCCAAACTGGAGATGGAAAAAGCCCAGCGCGCCGGGGACCTCAACCTGGCCGCCCAGATCCAGTACGGCAAGATTCCCGACCTGCAGCGCAAGCTCGCCGCCGCGCAAAAGAGCAGCCATGAAAAAACCGAAGGACGCTTGCTCAACGAGGAGGTCACGCCGGAACACATCGCTCAAGTGGTCGCTTCCTGGACGGGCATCCCGGTCAGCCGCCTGCTTGAAGGCGAGAAGGAAAAGCTGATTCACATGGAGGAGCGTTTGCAGAAACGCGTCATCGGCCAGCAGGAGGCCATTACCGCCGTCGCAAACGCGGTGCGGCGGTCGCGCAGCGGATTGCAGGACCCGAACCGCCCGATTGGTTCGTTCATTTTCCTTGGGCCGACGGGCGTCGGCAAGACCGAGCTGGCGCGCGCGCTGGCGGAGTTTTTGTTCGATTCGGAAAGCGCGATGGTTCGCATCGACATGAGCGAGTACATGGAGAAACACACCGTTGCGCGGCTCATCGGCGCGCCGCCGGGGTATGTCGGCTACGAGGAAGGCGGCCAGCTCAGCGAAGCCGTGCGCCGGCGGCCGTATTGCGTGGTGCTGTTCGATGAGATCGAGAAGGCGCACCATGATGTGTTCAATGTGCTCTTGCAGGTGCTCGATGACGGGCGCCTGACGGACGGGCAGGGGAGGACGGTCGATTTCAAGAACACGATCATCATCATGACCAGCAACATCGGTTCGCCAGTCATCCAGGAGTTTTACAATTCACGCAAGCTGGGTGGCGACCATGCTGAAATGGAACGACTTGTGCGCGCCGAGTTAAAGGCGCATTTCCGGCCTGAGTTCCTCAACCGCGTTGACGACATCATTATTTTCCACAGCCTGAACGAGGAACAACTTGCCGAGATTGTGGACGTTCAACTGCACCGGTTGCAGGAACGGCTGGCGCAGCAAAACCTCCAGCTCGAGGTGGACAAAGCCGCCCGGAAGCTGCTCGCCACGGAAGGCTACGATCCGCAATTCGGCGCGCGACCGCTTAAACGCGCGATCCAGGAATTGTTGCTGGATCCGCTTTCTTTGAAGTTGCTGGCGGGGGACTTCAAACCCGGCGACAACATCAAGGTTACCGTCAAGGGCGACCAATTTGTGTTTCAGAAAAAATAGCGGCGGCGAGCGCGCGGCGAATCGTGTCCGTACTCGTCGGCAGAAAAATCCGTATTCTCGCTGATTGAGTTTGGGGCGGTCCCTGCCACCATACGAAAAGTATGCAAAACGACTTCATAAAGCTGAACGACAGGAAGCAACCTGGTTCTTCAACCTTTTTCAGAGTGGCGGCCGGCTGTGTCCGTCGCGTTACTTTCGGGGCAATCGACCTGACGCTGCTGTGGCCCAAGTTGGCCCCGGTGCCGGTTCAGCGAAAAAAGGACGTCGTAGTGATTCGGTTTCCAGACGGGGAGTGAGCCGCGCTGAGCGGGGTGCGAGCTTCGGCCGCCTCACCTGGTGAGGTTTGAAGCCACGTGTCGTTGCTGACGTTTGGGGGCACGCAGCAAAGAACGCTCGCGCCGCGAGGGAGCGATTCCGGGCAAGTGCGGGCGGAGGAACGGGGGCTGGTCACTGCGACCGCCCCGCTGATAATCGTCCCAAAGCGCGGCTGCGATATCGGGTTGCGGCAACCGCCTGACCTCGGTCAGGAATTGAAACAGGAGCTCGCCCAATTGCGCCAGGGCGATGCTGTGCTGCCGCCCGAGCTTCTCGTACAGCCAATCGCAGAGCCGCATAAACTCCTGGAAGGGCGAGCCGTTGCTCCAGATCGACGGCGCCGTGCGGGCAAAATTGCCGCTGTTGCCAATGAGATCCCAGAATCGCGCGAACCGCCGCAGGCGTTGCATCGCGGTGAAATCAATCAGGCTGGTCTGCAGGATTTCGTAAGGCGGGTGTTCGCTGTAAACCATTCGCCATTCGCCATCGTGCCTCACGATGGGCGTGCCGCGCAGACGCTTGAGGATGCCCACCTGGATTTCCTGCGGACGCAGTGCGATCAGCCGGTCAAAACCAGCGCCAAAGCTCTCGACGGATTCGCCCGGCAAACCAACGATCAGATCGGCATGGATGTGGACGCCGGTATGTTCGCGGAGAAAATGGAAATTGTCGGCGAGCCGAACGTAATCCTGCCGGCGGCTGATGAGTTGCGCAACCTGCGGGTTGAAAGTCTGAATGCCGACTTCGAATTGCAATGCGCCCGCCGGAAAACGCGCAATGATTTCCCGCAAGGCTTCCGGGAGCCGGTCCGGGATCATTTCGAAGTGGACGAACAAGCCGGGCTGGCAACGGTCGAGGAAGAATTGGAGCAGCGTTTTGCTGACGGTCAGGTTCAGGTTAAACGTGCGGTCCACGAACTTGAACTGCCGAACGCCGCGCCGGAGCAATTCCTCGAGATTTTCCAGCAATGGCGGCAGCGGAAATTGGCGCACCGGGATGTCAAGCGACGAGAGGCAGAACTCGCACGTGAACGGGCAGCCGCGCGACGCCTCGACGTAAATGATCCGGTGGGCGACGTCCCGGTCATTATAGAGTGCGTAGGGCGACGCGAGGCGGCCCAGGTCGGGAAGCTCGGCCGGAATGATTTTGTTCGGAGGCTTTTCGCCCGCGAGCAACGCGCGACAGACCTCGGCGAACTTCAGATCGGCCTCGCCGGTGATGACGTAGTCAGCCTGTTGGACAATCGGCTGGCGGTCGAGCTCGTAACTTACCTCCGGGCCACCGAGAATTACCGTGAGCTCAGGCCGCAGGCGTTTCAGGGCGGAAACGACCTCGCCGGTTTGCGCGACGTTCCAAATGTAAACACCCAGGCCGATGACGCGCGGGTTTTGCGCCAGCAACTGCTCGACGATTTCGATGGGACGCTGATTGATGTCGAATTCGAGCAGAGCGGCCCGCGGGCGCAGTTCACCGAGATTAGCCAGCAGATAGCGCAAGCCAAAAGCCGCATGGATGTATTTGGCATTCAGCGTTGCCAGCACGATTTCCGCCATAATCGCCAGCAACGTAATGGAGAACCAGGCCGGTGAACAGCGGGAATTGCGGAGGGTGGATAATGCCCCGGTGGCCTGCCCTGGAACTGCTTGAAGTCGGGCCCGATGTGCCAGGTGCCCGGCGTGGGACTGCTCTTGGGTGGGACGAACTTGAACGCGCCGGGGCTATCGAGTTTACCAGGATCCGGCGTATTTGCTGCGGCACCTGGATGAGGTTGGGTGCGTGCGACGGGCGAGGGTATTACATGAATATATGGGGCTGCGGAACATTGACTGTGAAGTGGTGAAGGGGTTATTCTGAATCCCGTCTTGGTCGTTCGTTCCCAACCTCTAACCAAAAAAATGCCATGAAATTAATAAAAACCCTGCTGCTGTTTGCCCTGATGTTCACCTTGCTGAACTCGCCCACACGTTGCGCAGCCGCGCCGTTATTCTTCGAGGGCTTTGAGAGCCGCCAACTCGGCGCGCTGGATCAAGACCTTGCCGGCGGGCCCAACTTCGGAACGAACGGCGATCTTACCGGAAATCCATGGTGGGGGCCCTTCCCTCCCAACATTCAAGTCGTGGGGGCGGAAAACGGCATTACTCCCCACAGCGGCACCAACATGGCCCGCGGCGTTGGCTTTACCGGCCCGGCGGATTTTGACCAGGACTACTTCAATCTCGGCTATCGCCTCAACAACACCAACGGCGGGTTTGGGTTCACTGGAAACTATTTCCTCGACTGGTGGTTCTACGATGCGGTTGGCCAGGGCACGAACGGCAGCGCCACCAATTACTGCGACTACATCGCACTCGGCAACTACGGAGCCGTCCCGATCAATACGGATGCTCCCGCCAACGATAGCGCCGGCAATTCCGTTTCCCAGCGCATGTCCATCGGGGCAACTTCGAACGAATCAGCCGGCTATGACAGTACGAAGTATCAGATGCGCTTCATTGGCATTCCCGGTTACAACGGCGGTGGTTGGGCCAACCTGCCTAATGTCCGGAGCGTCGGGTGGCATCACGCACGGATGGAAGTATTGCCACCATTGGGTGACGGCACTTCTGATGCGGCTTTTTACTGTGACGACATGGTAAATCCCGCGTTCCGCGGTAACACGATTAATAATACCGTGAACGTGATTGAACTTAATGGCCGCTTCGGCACCATCAGCGCCTATTTCGACGATATCACCTTTGATGTTCTCCCGCCGCCAACCCTTTCCATCAGCCAGGTCGGAACCAACGTGGTGGTTACGTGGGCAAACTCCTTCATCCTGCAGTCGAACACGGATTTGACGGGGAACACGCCCTTCAGTGATGTGCTGGATGGAAACAACAATTACGTGACCAGCCCGTACACGAACAGCCTCGCCGCCGGCAGCCAGATGTATTTTCGGCTGCGGAATTGATCGAGGCCCATCCTGTCCAATGGGGTGCCGCTGTTGCGGTCGGTCGGTCGGCCTTTATGCAAAGAGCCGGCGGAACGGAAACGTTCCGCCGGTTTTTTTCTGAACTTGAGGCTTTGGCCTTTCAAGCCACGCGGAAAATTTGAAATGAACACGCGTTGTTTCGCAACGGCGTGATTAAAGTGGGTAAAGGCGGGCGGGAAGCAAAAAAGTTTATCTCATAGTGCGCATAGTTGCTGGACGGCTCTTGCGTGTGTGGAGTTCGCCCGGTGAATGATGAACTAAAGGCCAATCCTGAGCTTGGAAGCCAGGCTGAAGCTGCCAGTAAAACCCAGGGCGGGTCGCCTGGGCCACCCAGGCCTGATTCTCCGACACGCTGGTGGACAGTGTTTACGAGCAAGTATTGGCCGGCGGGAAGCATTGGGAGATGCCCAACCCAGGCGTGGCAGCCCGTGCTGCCACGCCAAGGTGGTCGTCCGCGCACTTGCCAAGGCGTGTCAACGCCCGCAAGGGCCCCGGAATCAATTCCTGAGGCGATAGAACGCCTTTGGCGCCAGTGACATATTGACGGGCCAAGGCGAGGAAGCGCCGGGCACGTCCGTGTACGGTCCGGTGACCTGGGTGGACGACTGGAGCGTGCCCGTGGACCAGTCCAGTTCCAAGTGACCGTTGGAGAGCAATTGGAAGGAGAGGACGGGCGGAGGAGTGACGCCGGTGGCGAAACTCACGCTATTATTCAAGCCGGCCACATAGATGCCGCTTACCTCCAACGGGCTCAGCACGCGCCTCCATACACCCATGTCATCCAGGTCTGCGGCTGCTGTGACGGCGTAGGTGCCGGTCGGATCCTGGCCGATGTTCAGCGCCAAGCCAGTGTCAATGTTGCCAATTTGTGCCACGGATTGCGAATCCACCTGGATGCCATCCAGGTAGGTAATGCCCACTGACGTTCGGCTGAAAGTGTGGACCACATGGTGCCAGTTGCCGTCATTGATCGTATTGGCAGCCCCCACAGACACGACGGTAAATCCTCCTCCTTCGAGGGACCAGGCCCATCCCCCGCCTGTGGGGGCAAAGGCGAAGCCGGGGTTACGGGTCGAGTTAATGGCATTGCCCAGGAATGGAAGATCTCCGTACAGCGATCCCGGGTCCTGCCGCACCCAATAGGACACCGAGAAATCCACGTCAGAACCAAACAGCAGGTCGGTCGGGAATCCCAGCGTGACGTAATTGTAGCTGCTGGGCACGGTGGTGGAATAATGTAAAGCGTCGGCCCCGATGGCGCCGGGGGAAACGAAGGTAGTGGCGCCAACGTTGGTGCCATTGTTTTTCCGGCCGGAATAATCTGCGTAATCGCCGTCAAACGGCAAGTGCAACACCAAACCATTGGTCACGTTTAACTGTGCCGCATTGGTCGGAATAGGCAGCACGGTCAGGGTGACGTTGGGGCTGTTATTGGTCCCGGCGGGATTGCTGACCTGGACATGGTAGGTGCCCCCGTCGGTCATCTGCAACGGCGAGAGCACGAGCGTGGCCGCGGTCTGGCCGTTCAGCAACGTCGCTCCCTGGTACCACTGGTAGGTGAGGGCTGAACCATCCGCCACCGCCTGCAAAGAAGCCGAGAGGCTTGCGTAATTGGTCGGTGGGAGGGCGACGGGCTGACCCACAATGGGCGGCGTGATGCTCGAATACCTCGCATTGTAATGCGCCAGCACTTGATCGGAACTGAGGGCAAAGTTGTAAATCGCCACCTCGTCCAGCCGGCCATGGAGTTGCTCGGGCGCAACACTTGTGTCCGAGCGTCCGAGCAGCAACGGCTGGCTGATCGCCAAGCCGCCGCCGGTGTAGTTCATATTCGTAATCAACTGCCCGTTGATGTAGAAGGCGAACGTGCCGCCGCCCGTGCCCACGCCCACGATGTGATACCACAAATTGGTCACCAGGGCGGTGGGCAATATGGCGTCAAAGTCCTGCACGCCAAAGGTGGTAAACCGTAATTCATTGGCCCCGTTCGCTCCAAAGCCATAGCCGCCCGGAGAGCCAGCGGCGATGAATCGCTGGACGCCAGTGAGGTTGGTAAAATACACCCAGGTTTCCAGGGTGAAGGGCGGGTCACCGGGGAAGTTGAAGGGAGTGGTATTGGCGATCTGAACAAAGCTGCCATTCCCACTTCCGCTCAAACCGATGGCGGTGTCCGGATCCACCAGCGAATAGCCCGGCACGCCGAAAGTCACGTTGCTGTAAACGCCATTATTCCCGCCCACATAATCGTGGGCGATGACGCCGTTCGTTTCGTCCAGGCGCCAGTAAGCGATCGGGCCGTCGTTCAGGATGACCGATTCATACCCGTTGGTGGACAGGACGGTCAAAGTGGCGGCGGCTGAATTGCTGGAGCCGAAGTTGTTGGTGAGCGCGCAACTATAGAGGCCGGCATTGGCCGGTTGCGCGCTGCTCACGGTGTAGGATGAACTGTTGGCGCCGCCAATGACGTTGGTTCCGTTAAACATCCATTGGTAAGTCATGCTGGACAAATCACCGCCGGCGACCACGGAAAAGGTGGGCGAGGCACCCGGGTAAATGGTCAAGGACTGCGGTTGCTGCGCGATTTGCGGTCTGAAACCCGGCCAATTCAGGAGCGCGTTATAGTGATTGGCAACCTGGACCCCGTTGAGGGCCGTGCCGTAGATGGCCACCTCATCCACCATGCCGTTGAAGTTATTGTCGTAAGCGCCACTGCCGGACTGGCGTGAAGCGATGCTCACCGGATGGCTCGAAGCCAAAATGCCGTTGGTCGAGGCGGTTTGCGAACCGACCTGAGAGCCGTTGGCATAGAGGTAGAGGCTGCCGCTGCCCGCACCGTCATAGACGGCAACCACGTGCTGCCAGGCGCCATTCGGGCCGACCGTGGAAGTAATGGTGCCGCCGGGCGGAATCGCGCCGGTTGAGTCGCGGACGAAAAAGCGGTAGTGGCCACCGAACACGTCCAGGTTGAATTGTTCGCCGCCGCCGCCGTTGCCTTTGCAAATGATCCCCGCGCCGCTGGTCTGCGTGGCCGGGCCGTTGACCCAGGCTTCGAGCGAGAAGCCCGTGGCGTTGGTTGGTTGGGCGAAGCCAATTCCCTGAATGTTACCCACGTAACTGTTCGGGCCGGGCCCGAAGGCAGCGGCGGGATCAAGATCAATGGTCGAATAGCCGGACACGCCGAGGACGGCGTTGCTATATTGCCCGTCAAAACCCCCGACCGAATCGCGCGCGATGGTGCCGCTGAGTTCGTCCAGACGCCAGAAGGCCAGCGGGCCGTCCGCCATGACGGCTTGCACGTAGCCGCCGGACTGCACCGGTTGGAGCACCGTCAAGGTCGCGACGGCGCTGGTGGTCGAGCCAAAGGTATTTGTGATGATGCACCGGTAGCTGCCGCCGTTGGTGGTTTGCAGATTCACAAGGCCGAGGTTGGAAGCGGTGGCGCCGGAGATGTTGGAGCCGGCAAACTGCCATTGGTAGGAAAGCGGCTGGCTGCCAATTGCACTTACGAAGAAGCTTCCCGCGCCATTGACGTAGGCGAATCGGGACTGCGGATCCTGAATGACCTGCGGTTTGGCTGCCACCGTCAAGGACACGACCGAACTTGTTATGGAACCAAGAGTATTGGTAACGAGAACCGAATAGGTGCCGGAGTTGCTGGTCTGCAAGCTGGCAAAAAAGAGGTTGGTCGCGGTTTGGCCGGCCAGGTTTGTCCCATTGAAGAGCCATTGGTAACTCAGCGGCAAGGTGCCAGTCGCTGCCACAAAGAGTGTCAGGGATGTGCCTTGATTCAGCGTTCCCGGGTTCACCGGTTGGGTGGTGATACCAGGCGGCAGGTTGGTCATCGTGACCGAGGCGTAAGCCCGGGTGGTGTTGGTATTCGCACCGGGTGGGGAAAAGACGCGCCAATTCTGAAGCCCACCGACAAAGTCGCCGCGGGCATCCGCTCCTGTACCGCCCCCGTACACGTTCCCGGCGTTGTCCCACGCAACGGTCGCGTAATTGACGCCGGCATTCAGGTTGGTGAAAACCGTCGCCCCGTTCGTGGCATTCAGGATGCGGATGCCTCCGGAACTGCTAAACATCGCCACGGCGCAATACCGGGGGTTGAGACGATTGTCGATCGCGAGATCACTGGCGCTCCTGAAAGTATCGTCGGCACCGCCCACTGCCCAGGCGGAGTTTTGCACAAAAGCGGTGCTCCCGTTCCACTGGGGGAACATAAAAGCCCGATTCGCGGGGTCACCGGTGTTGGCGCGGTTCTGGCAGACGTAGACGTTGGTGTTCTCATCCACCATCAGGCCGAAGCGGGGGTAATAATTAAGGCCGGTGTTCGGAGCGGTGGTGCTTCCGGTCGTCGCCACCACCTGCGTTCCCGTATGGTCACTGGGATTGGCCACGCCATTAATGACATTCCAGGCATAAACACCCTTGCTCGGGAAATTATAATCTCCCAGCCAGATGCGCCCATGCGTGGTGTTCATGTCCGTAACGTCGAAGTCGGACCAGTTTCCAGCGGTGCCGGTGTAGTTGCCCGTGCCGAGGACCAGGCCGTTCGTGGTTAAGCGCATGTCCGAAGCCAGGATAATGCCGGCCCCGCTCCAATCATTCCAATAAACCCGGTCATCCATGCCGTAACGCAGCACCACCGGCGCGTCGCCACCGCCGGCGGCAAAGTTATATCCACCAGCCGTGTTCTGGCCTTCGTCGGCGAAACTGCCATCCGCATTGCACTTGATGATGCCCGCGACGTTGCCGGGCACGGAAGAGGGGGTTGTGGACGCGGCATTGCCGATGAATACACGGCCATAGTAAGGGCTGTTGGAATTGACGTTGACCGTGATTCCGCCGCAGGAATAGACGTGCGTACCGCCGGTCGTGCTGTCCGCACTGGTCTGTGTCCAGTTGGCGAACCCGGTCGCCGCGGTCGTGATGCTGACGGAATAAGAGCCAAGAGCGACGGGGTTGGCAGAACCGTCGTTGCCGTCCCAGAAGACCGTGTTGAGTCCTTTTAGCGTGCCCGCGCTGCCTGATGGTATGGTGAGCGTGCGCACGACAATGCTATTGGAGAAGAGGTTGATCGTAGTCCCGGCGGTGGCGGCTTCATTGAGGATGAAACTGATGGCGACGGGATTGCCCGGGGCGGCGACGGGGTTGTTGGTCAAGGCGCCGTTGATTTTGATATTGGTGGCGTACACATTAGCGCGCGCCGCCGGTGCGAACAGGATGCCGGCCAGGCCACACGCCAGCGCGACGAGCATCGAGCCGCCGGGGAATTGTTTCCATGTCTTCATAGGTTTTCTTTTTCGTTTAAGTGTTGGTTTCCAATTCATTTCCCCCATTGGGTCCAGGCCAAACGGAATCGCATTCCGCAAAACCCGGGCGATGGACTAAACCCCGCTAATCACCTTTGGCCGGAAGCGCCAACGGAATGGCCAGCCCAAGGTAACTCAAACGGATTCTGCCACTGTCAATGCGAGAGATCAAAGCGATCCGAATCCCTGCCGGAATCGTTGGACTGAGGATGACAAAAAAGCCGCGCGCCCGTAATTACATCTTTATATGGTCTGGCACCCATAACTTCCCAAGGGCGATGACACGAGAGAAAATTCCAGTTTCTTGACCGGAACAGGACGGGGGACGCGGGTGGCGGCGTAGGACAGATGGGCTGGCAAATTGGAGGCAGGCGGGCGTGGTGGGAAACTGAATGGCAAAGGTTTTGAATGCCAAATGTCACGGGGCTGGCACGGGTTGTCACGGATAATGTCACGGGTGGCACCGCAGAAAAGGCCTGTCTTTGTTGAAGTGTCACGGTGTCACGGGTCTGGCCCCCCGGAGACGGGGGTGCGGGATGTGCCGGGTCGCAATGCAAGATAAAGATGCAAAATGCGGGACGAAAGATGTGAACAAACTTGTGAATAGATATTAACAGGTTTGGTTTGAGTCTTTCGGGAAGAACCGTTTTGCTAGGAGCATGATCGATTCCAATACCGAGGGCGGCGGCGGGCCCCCAGATTTGAAGAAGACTCGGCGGAAAAAGGCCGGGTTTTCCGATGCCGCGCCGAAACTGGACCGTCTGCCGCCGCATTCGCCCGAGGCGGAGCAAGGCGTGCTGGGTTGCGTGCTGCTGTCGCCGGGCGATTGCCTGGGTGAATGCGTGGAGAAATTCAAGTCCGGCCCGGATGTGTTTTATGATCTGCGGCACCGCACCGTCTATGAAGTGCTGGTCGAAATGTACGACAAGCGGGAGGCGATCGATGTCATTACGCTCCAGCAGCAATTGAAGGACAAACAGCAGTTGGAGCAGGTGGGAGGCATCGCTTACCTGGCTTCGTTGCCCGACACCGTGCCCTCCGCGGCCAATCTCGCATATTACCTGGACATCGTTCAGGAGAAACACATCCTGCGCAAAATGATCCAGACCTGCACGGAGGTGGTGGGCCGGGTTTATGAACACGAGGGCGAAGTCGATGCGTTGCTGGATGAAGTGGAGCGCGACATCCTGCGCATCAGCGAGGCGCGGGTTGAAGGCAAGACCGACAAGATCAAGGAGCTGGTCAAAAAAGCCATCAGCACCATCGAGGATTATCATCAGCGGCAAGGCATGCTCACCGGAGTGGGCACCGGCTTTGCCGATCTGGACAAAATGACCAGCGGCTTGCACGGGGGCGAGATGATTGTGATCGCCGCCCGGCCAAGCATGGGAAAAACTTCGCTGGCGATGAATATCGCCGAGGCGGTGTCGATTGACCAAAAGCTGCCGGTGGGAGTGTTCAGCCTGGAAATGACTTCCGAGTCGTTGGTGCTGCGCATGCTGTGCTCGCGGTCCCGGGTGAACCTGCGGAACGTCCGGGAGGGCTTTCTGGCGGAGCGCGATTTCCCAAAGCTGACAGGGGCGGCGGGCAAGCTGGCGAACGCCCCCTTGTTCATCGATGACAGCTCGGGATTATCGATTTTGCAATTGCGGGCCAAGGCGCGGCGGATGGCGCAACAATATGGTATTAAGCTGTTTGTAGTTGACTACTTGCAATTGCTCCATTCTACTGCGCGCCGGGCAGAGAACCGGCAGCAGGAGATTGCGGACATCTCCAACGGCATCAAGTCGCTGGCCAAGGAACTGAATGTTCCGGTCATCGTTTTGAGCCAGTTGAATCGCGAGTTGGAGAAGGATAAAGACCGCAAGCCGCGGCTGTCGGATCTGCGCGAATCGGGTGCAATTGAGCAGGATGCGGATGTTGTGTGTCTGCTGTATAAGCCCAGCCGCGAGGAAGAAGACGGCGGGGCCGAGGAACAGGACGCGGTGCCGGTCAACTTGTTGATCGCCAAGCAGCGGAATGGGCCGACCGGCGACGTACATCTGACATTTCTAAAATCTTACACCCGGTTCGAGAGCGCGGCGAAAGTCAGCGACGATGATGTGCCAATTGAAAAATAGCCGATGAAATCCCGGATGCGCCATGGCGGCCTCTGGGTGCTGCTGCTATTTTGCTGGTTCCCGGCCGCCTTGGCCCAGAGCAGTCTGGACCGGGTGGCCAAGATCATCGTGACTAACATCGGGCCGGTGGTGGCCAGCGAGGACTTGGTCCGGGCCAACATCCACGTCAAGGTGGGCGATCCTTACTTGCGGGCCAGCGTCGATGATGACGTGCGCAATCTTTACCAGACCGGCTTCTTCTGGAATATCCGGGTGGGCGACGAACTGGGCGACAATGGCTGGATTCTCACCTACATCCTCGAGGGCAAGCCGAGGCTGACCAACATCAAGTTCGAGGGCAACACCAAGTACAGCAACACGAAGCTGCTCAAAAAAGTGAGTTCAAAGATCAATGAACCGCTGGATGAGCGCAAGCTGTTCACCGACGGCCTCGAAATCGAGAAGATGTACCAAAAGGCCGGTTACCCCCACACCACGGTCAAATATGTGCTCAATAATGTCGATGCCGCCGCAGGCCGGGCCGGAGTGACCTTCGAGATCCAGGAAAGCCCAAAGATCAAGATCGTGGAGGTCGATTTTATTGGGGCGAAGGCTTTTAAAGAGAGCAAGCTCCGCAAGGTCGTCAAGACCCGCAAGCATTGGTTCTTCTCCTGGCTGACGCGGAGCGGAGTTTTCAAAGAGGACCAGTTCGAGGATGACCAGGAAAAGCTGGCCGACTTTTATCGCAACGAAGGTTACATCGACTTTGAACTGATCAGCACCAATTTCGTCTATCCCACGCCCCGGAAAATGAAAATCGAATTCGTCATTTCCGAAGGCACCCAATACCGGGTGGGCTCGGTCGCCTTCAAGGGCACGAACATGCTCTGGACTGCCGACGAGATCGCCAAGGGGCTGAAGGCGCAACATGACGCCAACCATGCAAAGACTAAAATCGGCGCGCACGGCCTGGAGGATGACGTGGGCATGATCTTCAAGCCGGAGGCGCTGGAGCATGACATCAAATCGGTCGAGGACTTGTACGGAGCCAAGGGCTACATCGACGTGAAACAAGGTCCGAACCTGCGGATTTCCCGGGTGCCGAACACGGAGAGCGGCACCATGGACCTCGAGTACCTGATCGACTCCGGCCAGAAGTCCTACATTCACAAAATTGAGATTCGCGGGAATTCCAAAACCAAGGACAAGGTGATCCGGCGCGAATTGTCAGTGGCGCCCGGCGAAGTCTTCAACATGGTCCGCGTCGAGCGGAGCAAGGAGCGGTTGCAGAACATGGGATTCTTTGACCGCGTGGACACCCGGGTGCAGACTGACCCGACGCTGGAACCCTGGCGCAAAGACCTGATCGTGGCGGTGGACGAGAAGTCAACCGGGCAGTTCACGTTCGGCGCTGGATTCAACACCGTGGACGGGTTGCTTGGATTCGCGGAAGTGAGCCAGGCGAATTTCGATTTGTTCAAGCCGCCCTATTTCACCGGTGGCGGCCAGAAGTTCCGAGTGCGCGTGCAGTTGGGCACGCAAAGGCAGGATTACCTGGTTTCGTTCGTCGAACCATGGTTTCTCAATCGCAAGCTCACCTTGTCCATTGATCTGTATCACTCGGTCGAAGACTACGTCAGTCTCAACAGCCTGTATAATGAGACCATCACAGGGGCGCGGTTCGGGTTGACCCGCGCGCTGGGCAGCGACTTTTTGATCGGGGGCGTCAGCTACACCGTGGAGGACATTGGGATCGTGGATGTGAATTCAAACGCGCCCAACACCATCATCAACGATTCGGGTTACACGCTGTTGCAGCGGTTTGGAACCTCGCTTGCCTACGACACGCGCAACAACACCACGTTGCCCAACAAGGGACAACGGACGGAGTTGATCGGGCAAATTGCCGTTGGGGATCGGACTTTTTGGAAGGCGGAGCTTGGGACTTCCTGGTACTTCAAGGGCGGCATACCCGGCAGCGTGCTCGAGGTAGGCGGCCGTTTCCGCGTTGCGGAACGGCTATCGAGACAGGACGTGCCATTTTTTGACCGCTACTATCTCGGCGGCCAGTATGACCTTCGCGGGTACGATTATCGGGCGGTGGGGCCACGCGAAGTGGTGCAGGATGGCGGTGCGTACGAGCCGATCGGTGGCGACACTTCCTGGTTCGCTTCCGCTGAATACAGCATTCCTCTGGGCATCCCGCATCTGCGCTTTGCGCTGTTCTATGACATCGGCAATGTATCCGCGAAACCATTCAGTTTCGGCGGGATCGATGTGGTTGGAAAAATGTCTCACGGTACGCCTCCCGAGCCCCTGCTTACTCCCTTCGACGCGGGCTATACTGGCCGGTACTCTGACAATTGGGGGATTGGGCTGCGGCTCGACCTGCCGATTGGCCCGTTGCGGCTGGATTATGGCATTCCCCTCACGCACGATCCGTTCAGCAGCGGGAGCGGCAAGTTCCAGTTTGGGGTTGGTTTTACCCGCCCGTTTTGATAGGTTAGCAGGATATATGAAGACGATGATACGACGTGTGTTGCCCGGGCTGATGCTGTTGGGGCTTCTGGCGCTGCCGGCCGCAGCCCAGCCGCGCATCAGCACAATCGATTTAAAGAAGGTTTTTGACAATTACTACAAGCGTCTGCAGGCCGATGCCGCGCTGAAAGAGCGCCGGATCGACCTGGAGAAGGAGTATCAGGCGTACGTGGATGATTACAAAAAAGCGCAGACCAACTATTCCAACCTTGTGGCTGCTTCCAACGACCAAAGCTTGAGCACCGAGGAGCGTGAAAAGCGCAAAACCGCCGCCGAATCCAAACTGCTGGAGCTGAAAAGCAGCGAGAACACGATGCGCACCTTTCAGAGCAACGCCCAGGACCAGTTGGAAACGCAGATGAAACGGATGCGCGATACCATCCTCGCGGAGATTCGCAATGCGATCAACGCCAAGGCCAAGGCCGCCGGCTATACCATGGTCATCGACACCGCCGCCGAAAGCACCAGCCTGGCCCCGATTGTGTTGTACAACAACGGGGAAAACGACATCACCGACGCCATTCTCAATCAGTTAAACGCCGGAGCGCCTCCGCCCGCGTCCACCGACGCTCCGAAGGACACGGACAAGAAGGACGACAAGAAAGGCAAGTGAGCCGCTGCTCCTTCGGGCGCAGGAGGAGCGGAGTGGCGAGCAAGCGTAACGGCTGATAGATAATTTTAGCTCTTGCTGAGCCTTTGCTTCGGCGCGTCGAGCAGCATCGAATGGGCTTCCTCCAGGATGCCGGGGATTTTTTTGGCAAACGGACTGCGGCTCAGGCAGGCGCTCAGATCCAGTTCGCGCGATTTGGCCGCGTTCTCGCCAGGAAACCAGTGATCGCCCTGGCCCAGCAGATTGTAGCGCATTTTGCCCCAGCCGACCAAATCAAGCGACTTGGCGTAAGTCCATAGCCGCAGGATTTCAGACACGTTGATCTGGCCGGGCACATCCAAATAACCCGGCAAACCTTCGAACCAGCAGCGGCACCAATCAGCGCCCAGGGCTTGTTCCATCACCGCGCGCAAGCGTTGCTCGATGGGCGCGATGGTCGTGGCGATATTGTCATAGTGCTCCAGCGCTTTGATATGTTCGTCAAAATCCTCCGGCTTGGCCGCGCCGCAACTCAGCGTGTGCACTTCCGGACGCGCCAGGCAATAAAGATCATTGAACGCCATGGGCGAGAGCGGCGCGCACAATTCCACCAGCTTGGGCGGTGGCTCGTAGAGTTTGCCGCCCTTGTCATTGGGGCTGATGATGAAAACGCCCATGTCCCGCTGGCGGGCCGCCAAAATCGCCGGCCAGTTCAGGTCGTTCACGAAGTACCAGTGCGCATTGATATAATCGAATTCGCCCGTGGCCACGGCGTCGAGGATGACATCGGTGGTGGCATGAGTGGAGAAGCCAATAAAGCGAACGCGGCCTTCGCGCTGGAGTTGCCGGGCGGCGGCGAGGCAGCCGTTTTTTCGGAGGGTGAAGTCGAGGAGCGGACGATTGTTCACGCCATGGATCGCGAGGAGATCAACGTGGTCCAGCTTGAGATAGCTCATCGAGCGGTCGAAGGTCTTCAGAAAATCTCCGGGCTTCTCCATCGGCGCGACCTTCGTTTGCACGATCATTTTGTCGCGCGGCAGCTTCGGCAGGATGGCGCCGAGTTGCATCTCGGATGTTCCATAGCCGCGGGCCGTTTCGATATGGTTGATGCCGAGTTCCAGGGCGCGATGGATGATGGCCTCGACATTCTTCTGTCCTTTGCGCGGAATTCGCCATGGATGCACGTCCTGCCATTTGAACTGGTAACGCATCCCTCCGCAGGAAACCACCGGCATGGCGAGTTCCGTGCGGCCAAATCGTCGATATTTCATGCGACGCAGAATATGCCATGGCGTGGCGCAGCCGCAACCAAAGTTCGCCGGCTTTTTCGCTTCGCATCCTTTCCCTTGATTGGAAGGAGACGTTGATGTGGTTACCCTGTCAAGGTGCGCCGGCTCTGCTGAATCCCAGACGACTGATCATTGTGGGCTGACTCCCGCGCCACCAAACCCCGCAGCCGTCTTGCAGCAAAGAAAACCAGTGACGCCACGCACAATACCACCAGCATCGTCCGCAGGTAAGCGGCGGCCGGCAAAGAGATTCCGACGCCGGTCGCGAGGGCCACATACGCCGCCACACATACGGGACACTTGGGCAGGACTGCCAGAATGGCGCCCGGAACGATCCAGCCGGCGATTTCCCGGCCACGGCGCAACCGCGACGCGGGCCGACGAGCGTTGTCGCCGGCTCGCGTTTTGGTGTGGCAACCGTGGCGAGCGTTCACCGGTGCGCCTCCGTCGATCCACAGCCGCAGGGCGCGGATGACGGCGACGCCGTCTCCGGCCAATAGGGTTTGTCCCGGTCGGCAAACTCGTTGGTGCCATAACGATCGTGGTACCGCACCCATTCCATCGAGAATTCCAGGTGATCTTCGTCGCGGCCCTTGGGCGTCAGATCGAGGATCGTGTAGGTGCCCATAAGCGGATCGAGGCCGCGCCCGTAGGTGGAGTATGTATGGAAGATGTCGCCGGCGGCGTCCTTGTAGAAGACGCTGAGACCCGGCGCCTCCGCGCTGGGGAATTCCTGCATCGTGTAGTTGTAGTTTACCTTGCCCTGCGCCAGCTCCTCCTCGGTGAACGACACATGGAAGTCGGCGTTGAAATCGCCACCGTAGGACGACACCCACTGGAAGCGCCAGCCCATGCGTTTCTTGAATGCCTCTATTTTGGCCAGCGGCGCCCGTGAGACCACCACCAGCGTGACATCGCGGGCAGCCAGGTGTGCGAGCGCGCCATCAAAATGATCGGACACGAACGAGCAACTTGGGCAGCCCTCCTGCCAATCCGGTCCGAACATGAAGTGGTAGATGACGAGTTGGCTGCGTCCGGCGAATAGATCCGCGAGCGTTACCTTGCCGCCGGGTGCATCGAAGACGTAGTTCTTCTCGACCTTCACCCAGGGCAATTTGCGCCGCTCGGCGCTCAACTGGTCGCGCAGCCGGGTGGCTTCCTTCTCCTTTTTCAGCAGCTCTTTGCGGGCGGCAATCCACTCTTCTTCCGATACGATTTTGTGTTGCCGCCTCAGATTTTGAGGTTCAGGCACAGTTGTATTCGTGCTCATAATTTCCTTTCGCTATTGACCGATTCCGCCCCTGCGGAACCAATCGTTGTCAATTTGTTTAATTTCAATAGTACGACGAATGAGCCGTCGCGTTTCGGACAGGCAGGGTGAAAAAATCCCGCTTGGAAACGCGATGCGTCATTCTTTCTCCACAAAGCTCGCAAAGCTCTCAAGAATTCTGCCCCAGCCCCGCGCGTGACTGTCCCGGCTCTCCACCGTGACAAACCGGCTGTGCGTCAGCACCATCTCCGTCTGCTTGCCTCGCTTCACAAACTCCACCGTGACCAGCGACGGCTTTCCCTCCACCTCGCCAAATTCCGCGCCGCTCCCGTCCTTCTCCCAATCCCAGGTGTAAACCAGCCGCTCCGGCGCCTTCACTTCCTTGAACACCCCCACCGCCGTGAAAAATTCCCCGTCCGGCATCTTCATCTGAATGCGGAATTTTCCGCCCACCCGCAAATCCATGCTTGCCAGCGGAACCACCATCCCCGGCTCCGGCCGCATCCATTGCCGGATATGTTCCGGCGATGTCCACGCCTGGAACGCGAGCTCCGGCGTCGCATTCAACACCCGCTTTATGATTAACGTCGCGTCATCCGGCTTCTGCACTTCATTATTTATCGTTGCCATGTTTGTTTTCCTTCTTTTGTAGTTTGCCCAGGTATTTTTCGAACTGATCCAGATTCCCCTCCCAAAATTCCCGATACCGGTCGATCCACGCCTGCGCCTCCCGCATCGGCTTTGCCTCCAGCGCCAGCGAATGCACCCGCCCCTTGCGCCGCCGCTTCACCAGCCCGGCCTTTTCCAAAACGATCAAATGCTTCGACACCGCCGCCAGCGACATCGCATGCGGCCGCGCCAGGTCCGTCACACACTCGTCGCCCTTCGCCAGTTGCGCCAAAATCCGCCGCCGCGTCGGGTCCGCCAGCGCCCCGAAAGTCCGATCCAACAACTTCGAACTATATTCAACCATATGGTTGAATATAAACGAAGCAGGAACGAGCGCAAATAAATTCTTTGAGATTTAAAGTACTGCCGAAACGAATCACATACAAAAAATCGCCCTTGACATGCAACCATTTGGTTGCATATTATTCGCGTGATGAATGCGGTGTTCAAAGCTTTGGCTGACGAAAGCCGTCGAAAATTGCTGGACGAGTTGCACAAGAACAACGGGCAGACCTTGACCCAATTGTGCAAACACCTCGACATGACGCGGCAGGCGGTCACCAAGCATCTGGTGTTGCTGGAAGCGGCGAACCTCGTCGCCACCGTGTGGCACGGGCGTGAGAAGCTGCATTATCTCAATCCAATGCCGTTGCACGAGATCTACGAGCGCTGGATTGGCAAGTATGAACGCCATCGCCTTCAGGCATTGAGCGATTTGAAGAAGGGTCTCGAAGAAAACCAAAATCAAAGCAAAAAAGGATAACGCCATGGAAAAGATCGAATTCGTTTATGTCACATTTATTCGCACGACGCCGGAAAAGCTCTGGGAAGCGCTGACGAACGGCGACTTCAGCGAGAAATACTGGATGGGCTTCCGGATCGAGGTCGAGTTGAAGGCCGGCGGCAGCGTCCGCATCCTCCCGCCAAAGGGCATGGAACAGCACGGGGACCACGCGGGCAAGGTGCTGGTTTGCGAGCCGTGCCGCAAGCTCGTCTATACCTGGAACCCCAAGGATAAGCCCGAGATAGCCAAAAAGCGTGACAGCCTCTCACGCGTTACCTACGAACTCACGCCGATGGGCCCGCAGGTGAGGCTCCGCCTGATTCACGAAAACCTTCTACCGGAAGACGTCGAGAAGGATCCAAACACGTTGCGAGGCATCAACAACGGCTGGCCCGCCGTCATCAGCAGCCTCAAGAGTTTGCTTGAGACGGGCGAACCGATTGCGTTCGGCGGTTGCGGGTCGGCAAAATAACGACCGAATTGGAACAGCGCACTGCACGCGCCGCAAGCAATGGCGATACGACTCTGGTGGCTGTGGACGTTGCCATGCCGCCAGAGCGTGTCCTTATCCTACCGCAACTGCGTTTGGTCATAAATGGCCACCACACCCCGGCAATGCTGGACCGAGGCAATAATCGCGTGGTGCTGTTCCTCATTGTCCACCAAGCCCTGCAAATAGACGTTTCCGCCGGTCACGCTGACGGTGACGCCCTGAAGCCACTCCGGGGGAACGGTGTCGTACCGCAGTTGATTTACGATTCGATGCGCCAATGGCTCGTCAGCCGAAGTGGTGGCCCGGATCCTCGGATTCGGATATTCGCCGGGAATCGCCGCTGGCCCGGGCACCACCACGGGCGAGGGAGGATTCACGCCGGCTGGAATGGTCGTATAGACGGGAGCCGGCGGATATTGGGTCGGAGATTCGATTCCCGTCGGTGCGTAGGTCACCAGCAATTGATCGTTCACGGCGTTCACACCGGCGGTATTTCGCACCAGCGAATCCATCATCTCCCGGTTTTTTTCACTCCGCACCGGCCCCGCCAAAGTCACTGTTCCGTCCCGCGCAACGATTTGGATATTCGGCGAGTCTGCCCCCAAATCCCCATAATGGCTCAGCTCGGCCCGGATGTGATTCTCCAGCGCGCGATCCGCCTCCGCCCTCGCCTGTCCGGAGGTCGGGCCGGGAGAGGCGCAGCCCGCAACCAAACATACCGAACCGATCAGACCAAACAAATATGTGATTTTCATAAGCGAACTCTTTCTCTATTAATGTGGGTTAAACATTGCCCCTCGTACCCTGTCGCGCATTAGGGTATTCATCGTTCCCTTCAAGGCCTCGCAGATTTGGGGTATTGTGCCCCTTGTTGATTGGAAAAACGCGTCCCGGCGCGGGCGAGCGTTGCAAACTTTATGGTGGCAATCAGCCTTGCTCCACCCGCCGACGAAGCAACGGATGTCTAGTGCAGCGTGGGTGCAGCGGTGGGATTCCATTTTACCCCCGCATTGGTCGAAGTATAAATCTGGGCGGTCGTCGAGGAACCGCCCGCCGCGGCGACCACATTGGGCTCATTCGCGGAGCAGGCGATCGCCACTCAGGCGTTGGTGGGTGCGCCGGTGTTGGACCAGCTTTGCGCTGACGCGTTTGCGCCCGATAGAAGAAATAAGCCCGCGACCAACCGAGCCGGACTGGAGAGAGGCAGGGACTTCATAGGATGGTCTTTATCACTGACCTGGCGGATTGAGAAGTGTGCGTCTGCATGCACACAGACAAACTCCGTTCGCGCGGCTTTGGTTCAGAGACATTTGATTTGTGAATGGGGCTGAAAGGCGCTTTTGGGCGCGTTGTATTGCTCAATACCACAAACACCGTCACTTACACCCTGGTCGGTTGCATTGTTTTTTTGTGATTTACAATTCACATTCGCCTACTTTTGGAATCGCCGGGCGAGATGGTTGCGGAGCAATGAGGCGGGACGTTAAGTGACCCGGGCCTGCCCGAAAGCGAACGCGAAAAGGATTCAGGCTTGACTCGCAAGCCAGTTCAGCCACAATGGGCGACACCGTGTTGCTGGATCCCTGTCTCCTGGGTTGCTTATGAAGATCGCAAAACTTCTCGGTTGGATGGTGTTGGTGCCTGTGCTCGGGTTGGCGCAGGGGAGTTTGACTCCACCGGGCCCGCCCGGGCCGACCATGAAGACGCTCACCCAGGTCGAACCGCGCACGCTCATTTCCGCTCTCCCGTATTTCATCACCAATTCCGGCTCTTATTATCTGACGGGCGACCTGATAGGAAGCGCCGGGCAACCCGGGATTGTGATCAGCGCGGGCAATGTGGCGCTGGATTTAAACGGCTTTTCGGTCACGGGCAGCTCCAATGGCATCAGCGCCTCGGGAGCCGGACTCGGGATCGTGGCGATTCATAATGGGACCGTGCGGCAATGCGCCGGCCCGGGGATCAATCTCAGCAGCGTCCGTAAATGCGCTATCGATCATTTGCTGGTGTGCAACAACGCCGGCAACGGCGTGAGTGTAGGCGGGGCATCGGTCATCGACCTCTGCGTGGCCAGCGGCAACGCCGGTAACGGCATCGGGGCGGATGACGGCAGTGAGATCCTCAACTGCGTGGTCCAGTCCAACGCCGCCGATGGCATCATGGTTTCCGCCTTCTGCCGCGTGGCCGAGAATAACTGTGACAGCAACGGCAGTGCTGCCACCAATGCCGGCATCCATGCCACCGCGCAGGATAACCGCATCGAGGGCAACAAATTAAGCCGCAACAACGCCAGTGGGCTAAAGTTGGACGGCACCAACAATCTCGCCGTCAAGAACAGCGCCTGTTCGAATGTCGGCACAGATTACACGATCGCCGCCGGCAACAATTATGGCCAGATCATCACTGCGCCCGGCGCGGGTTTTACGAATTCGAATCCGTGGGCGAATTTTTCCTGCGCCGCAGCCGTGTTGGGCTGCACGCTCGACACCCAGTGCCCGGCCGGCAACTACTGCTCGGCGGGGAGTTGTGTGCCGCAACTGGCGGCCGGGAACGCCTGCGTCGGCAACAATCAATGTCTCAGCGGCGTTTGCTCGAGTGGAGTCTGCCAGTCGGCTCTGTGCGTTGACGGCATCAAGGATGGGAATGAGACCGACGTGGATTGCGGCGGGAGTTGTCCCAAGTGCGTGAATGGAAAGGGTTGCGCTGTGAACAACGATTGCCAAAGCGGCATTTGCTCCGGCGGCACCTGCCAAGCGGCCGTCGTGTCTTGCAGCGACGGGATCAAGGACGGGACTGAAACAGACATCGATTGCGGCGGGAGTTGTCCCAAATGCGTGAACGGAAAGAGTTGCGCAGTCAACAACGATTGCCAAAGCGGCGTTTGCTCCGGCGGCGTGTGCCAGGCCGCCTCCTGCAGCGACGGAATCAAGGACGGCAGCGAGACGGATGTCGATTGTGGCGGCGGCAGTTGCCCCAAGTGCATTGCCGGAAAAGCGTGCGCGGTGGGGAACGACTGCGTTAGCGGGATTTGCATGTCGGGCAGTTGCCAGTAGCGGGGCGAATGGACCGGAATGGACGCGCGGCAGCGCGTTCCTACCACGCGAAACGCACGCTACGATAGATTGACCCTGCGGGACGATTGGTATTTGATGGGGGGAACACTTGGCTTGCATGCGCGTTTTTAGCCCGAGCGGTCCGCCCGCCGCATAATCGATATGCTTTCGGTTTACGATTATGGCGTCATCGGGTTTTACTTTTTGTTCATGCTGGTGATCGGCTGGGTGTGCCGGCGGTTTATCGCGAATACCAGTGATTATTTTCGCGGCGGCGGCAAGGTGTTGTGGTGGATGGCGGGCAGTTCGGCCTTCATGCTGCAGTTCAGCGCGTGGACCTTTACCGGAGGCGCGGGGAAGGCCTACCAGGATGGACCGATTATCCTGGCGATTTACCTCGGCAATGCGCTGGGTTTCTTTTTCAATTACCTGCTCTTCGCTCCACGTTTCCGGCAAATGCGCGTGGTGACGGGGATGCAGGCGGTGCGACTCCGGTTCGGCGCCACCAACGAACAATTCTTCACCTGGCTGCAAATTCCACTGGGCATTCTGTACGCCGGAATCTGGCTGTTTGGTCTCTCGACCTTCATCTCTTCAGCTTTCGGCGTGGGCGTCGGCAGCACGATCGTGGGCACCGGGCTGATCGTGCTGGTCATTGCCGTGCTGGGTGGTTCCTGGGCGGTCGTGGCCGGGGACTTTGTTCAGATGCTGATCTTGATGCCGGTGACGATCGTGGCGGCCGTTCTGGCAATTTCGCATGTGGGCGGGCTGGATAATTTTTTGGCGCGGGCGCCGCATCGTCACTTCGCGTTGACGGAAGGTTGCCGGAGCCAAATCCTGTACTTGTGGATCATCGCGATCCTCGTCAAACAATGCATTTCCACCAACACGCTCATGGAAGCTTCGCGGTATTTAAGCGTCAAGGACACGCGCCATGCGCGCCGGGCCGCGTTATTGGGGATGGTGCTGTTCATCATCGGGCCGCTGGTTTGGTTCATCCCGCCGATGGTCAGCGCGATCACGCATCCGGATTTGCATGCTCTGTTTCCGAAGATGAGGAACCCCGCTGACGGCGCGTACGTGGCGGCATGTTTTGATGTCATGCCCAATGGGATGATCGGGCTTTTGATCAGCGGCATTTTTGCGGCCACCATGTCCGCCATGGACGGCGGCTTGAACAAAAATGCGGGCGTGTTCGTGAAAAATTTTTACCAGGTGGTGCTGCGTCCGGGAGCGAAGGAAACGGAGTTGCTGCTCGCGGCCAAACTGACCACGTTCGGGCTCGGCCTGCTCGTCATCCTGGCGGCCCTGGCCTTCAACGTGGGAACCCGCCAGAACCTTTTCAATCTGATGCAAAATTATGGCGGACTGGTGGTGCTGCCCTACTCGGTGCCGCTGGTGTTGGGCGTGTTGATCAAGCGGGCGCCCGGATGGGCGGGATGGACTACCGTGGTGGTTGGATTTGCCACGTCCTGGCTTGGCAACCATTTTCTCACCCCCCAGTGGATCGCCCGGGTCATGAGCTGGCCGGAGTTGAGCCAACGCGAGGGGGGTGACTGGACGCTCCTGCTGGGCGTGCTGCTGAATGCGACCGTTTGCGCGGCGTGGTTTTTGGGAAGTTGCTATTTCAGCCGGCGACGCCCGGCGGAGGAGAAGGCGCGCGTGGACCAATTTTTCAAGCAGATGGCGACACCAATCGATTTCCAGAAGGAGATGGGCGCGGGCAACGACGCGGTGCAATTCCACACGCTGGGTTTGCTGTGCCTCATTTACGGCAGCTTCATTGCGTTGATGCTGGTGATTCCCAACCCGGCCGGGGGGCGATTGGGGATTCTCTTCTGCATGGTTTGCATGATGGGCACGGGCGGATTGTTGTATTGGCGCGGAAAGCGAATGCAGCGCGCCGCGCCGGTGGCCGGCGGGGCAGGGGGAAAACCTGAAGAAACCGAGTCGCCGATGCAATTGGCTGGTGGAAAGGATGACTTGGCAGCCGCCCGCCCGGATGCGCAGCAGCGCGTCCCTGCCAAAAACGACAGGTAGCACGGCTGGCCCGCATAGGCAGGGTTGCGGCAAGAATGCGCGGTTTGCGGTGTCCTGCTAAAGTGCCCTTGACGGGAGCCGAACGGATACGGGAGGGTGAAGCGCGCTAATTCGCGGCACGTCTCATAATTGATGAGCACAACAGTGGAACCATCGCCACCACCAGCCTGGGAACCGTTGACACCGCAAGGTGTGGCGGCTTTCGCGCGGGCTTCTTTTGGGCGCTTGTTCCTCGTGCAACTGATCGTGGCCGCACTGGCGGCGGGTGTGGTGGTGTGGTTTCTGGATACGGCCTGGTTTCCCGTCGTGCGGGAGGCGATCCGTCAAATGCCGCCGCAAGGCGAAATCCGCGGCGCTCAACTCGGATGGCCCGGAAACACACCGGCGCAGTTGGCGGGAAATCATTTTCTCGGCTTCGCGGTGGACCTTACTCACAGCGGGACCATTGCCCGCGAAGCGCATGTTCAGATCGAGTTCGGCCGCAAGGATGTACGGGTGTTCCTGCTGGTTCATTATTGGGTGCTGGACTATCCCGATGGCTGGCGAATTGCCTTTAATCGAACGGAATTGGAGCCGTTGTGGGGCGCTTGGGAGCCGGGATTGCTGGCGATCGCGGCGGCGGCGGTCATTGTCGGGTTGATGATGACCTGGGCAGTACTGGCCACGGTTTATTGCCTGCCGACCTGGCTGATAACATTTTTTGAAAACCGGGATTTGAATTTGCGGCAAAGCTGGCGGCTTTCCGGCGCAGCGCTGATGCCGGGGGCGCTGTTCTTGACATTCGGAATTTTCAGCTATGGCTTGAATCTGGCGGACCTCTTACAACTGGCAGTTTTGGGCGGGCTGCATCTGGTGATTGGCTGGGTTTACCTGGTGCTCAGCCCGTTGTTTCTGCCCAGAAATCCCGCCGTGGCGAAAGCTGGGCGAAACCCATTTGCTGCGAAGCCGCCGGTGGAAACACCAGACACCAAGCTCCAAACACCAAGCTCCAAGAGCAGCCGCACTTCTTTTGATGATTGAAGCTTGGTTTTTTTTGGACCTTGGCGTTTGGTTTCGGTGTCTCGCCGGGCGCACCCGGCGTCATCCTCATTGCGTGTTGCGAGTGGTTCGGCTAGTGTCGGGGTTATGAGCTGTTTTCGCCGCGTGTGGCGGTGCGCCAACGTGTTTTTGCTGTGCCTGGCCATGAGCGGCTGCTTTCCCGCGGGAGACGGGCCGCTGGATGAGGAGAAGGAGCCTCACTTTCTGACGGGCAGGAGCCGGGCGAGCGCGCGGGATTTTGACGGTGCCATCGAATCGTTCGAGAAAGCGCTCGAAGTCAACCCGCATTCGGCCTCGGCTCATTTTGAATTGGGTTGGCTGTATGAAAAGACCGGCGACGATGCGGCAGCGATCTATCACTACGGACGCTTCCTTAAATACCGGCCCAATTCGGACAAGGCAGACCTCGCGCGTGTTCATATCAGCTCCTGCAAAACCGAGTTGGCCAAAACGGTATCGGCTTTGGGGCCCCTGCCGCAGGGCGTTCAAAGTGATTTTGAGAAACTCACGTTGGAAAATCGCGATCTGAAGGCGCAACTCGCTCAATGGCAGGCTTTTTACGCCACCAGCCATTCGCAAACGCCGACCACCCCGCCAGTCGTCAATCCAATTCCTCCGCACGATCTGCCAGTGCAGTTGGCGACGGCTTCGCCCCCGGCAGCACGGTCCGAGAATCCCCGGGCCAATGCGGGCTCCCCGGGCACTGGCGGCCCTGGGCAATCGAACCGGGCTGCGGTTGCGGTATCAACGCGCACTTACACTGTCAGAGCCGGTGACATTCCGTCCTCCATCGCCCATCGATACGGCATCTCGGTTAGCGCCTTGCTGGCGGCTAATCCGCAAGTGCGTCCGACGCGCATGCAACCCGGCCAAACTCTGAACATCCCTGCGCCCTGACGCTCGAACGCCATGCCCCCGCGACTTACATTGCTGGTGGTTACCCTGTTTTGGGTGACGATGAACGTGCTGTTATGGCGCTCCGAGTTTGGCGCGAGTAAACACGTGGGCAGTCCCCTTCCGTCCGCAGTCGTCTGGCAAAAGATTCTGACCGCACCGGACAACTCCTCGTTGGAAATCCTGCATCACGGAGTGAAAATCGGCTATTGCCGGTGGTCGGCGGCGGTGGGACAAAATGGCGCGGCAAGCAAACTCATCCTTTCCGACGCCGCACCCGACGGCCTGATGGAACGTCCGATCAGTTATCGGATTGATTTCGAAGGCACGGTCATGCTGGATCAGCCGACCAACCGGCTGCGATTCGATTTGAGCGTTCAGTTCGACACCAACCACGTCTGGCAAGAATTCCGGGTGCGCCTCAATATGCGGCCGGCGGCGGTGGAACTTTATGCGCGTGCCGCTGAGGAAGTGATCCACGTGCATTTGGACGGCGAAGAAGGGCGGATCGAGCGGACGATTAAAACCGCCGACTTGCTGAACCCGCAAGCCCTGGCGCGCGAATTGGACCTGCCGGCAGCCCTGCCGTTGGGGACGTTGTGGACATTCGGCCTGCCGCGCGCTAACAACTCCAAAACGCAGATGTCGCTCGGGCTGGCTTGGGAGGCGCGCAACGATTGGGTCACGATCGCCCACACTTCGGTGCGGGCGTACCGGCTGCAAGCGCCGCTGCTCGACCGGTACCGGGTGGTGGTCATGGTAAGCCGTGTCGGAGAAATCCTGCGGGTGGAGCTGCCCGACGATCTGGCGTTTGTGAATGAGCAATTGACAAGCTTGTAAAGGGCGGCCCGCCATGATTGAACTCATTCATCTAGTCAAAAAATTTGGCGAACTGGTGGCGGTCAACGATCTGAGCCTGACCGTGGGACGGGGGGAATTTTTTGCCGTGCTGGGGCCCAATGCGGCAGGGAAAACGACGACCATCAAAATTCTGACCGGGCTCATCAAGCCAACCTCCGGGCAGGCGCGCATAGCGGGGTTCGACGTCCAGACTCAGTCGATGGAGGCCCGGCGGCGATTGGCGTACGTGCCGGACTTCCCATTTCTGTACGACAAGTTGACGCCGTGGGAGTTCTTTCGGTTCACGGGCCAGTTGTTCCAAATGCCAGAAGAACGGATTCAGGCCGCCGGGCGGGAATTGATCGAGCGATTCAATCTGGAGTCGTACGTCAGCCAGCCCATCGAGGGGCTTTCCCATGGCACTCGCCAGCGAGTGGCGATTGTTTCCGCCTTGATGCACGATCCGGAGGTGTTCGTGATTGATGAACCGATGATCGGGCTGGATCCGCAGCATGCGCGGGTGGTCAAGGACTTGCTCAAGGAGCGTTCGCTGGCGGGAATGACCGTGCTGGTCTCAACCCATCAGTTGAGCGTGGCCGAGGAGATGGCGGACCGAGTCGGGATTGTCCATCAAGGGCGATTGGTTGCGGTAGGGACTCCGGAGGAGTTGAGGCAGCAGAGCGGTGCTTCCGGAGCACTGGAGCAGGCTTTTCTCGCCCTGACCTCCTCGGAAGCCAGCCGTTTGGAGAATGTCGGGCAGATTACGTAGCCCGAGCGTTTCGCGCGAGAGAACCGATGCTCCTGACTCCACGGCTCCAGCCATGCCCGCGCCAATTTTAGCAAAGCCGCCTTTCTGACACTTCCAATTCGGAGGCGGAGCCGCGTGAACGGCAGCAAAATTTTGGCTTTGAACGTAATCGGACGCGCAAGGTCAATAAGTAGTGCATTTCCTCGCTCGGGCTTTTCTCGGCGAGAATCATTGTAGTCTGGAACGTGTTTTTTTACCCGGAAATCGGGCGAGCGCCACGTTCGAAACCAATTGCAATCGAGAAACTTTCGCGCTTTTTTGATTGAAAAAAAGATGAAGATTTGTTTGACAGTGCCGCAGTTTTTTCAGTAAAAGGTTAATGCTTTTACTGTTGCAAATACCTCATAGGGTCGATGTACAAAGAAAAAACTGATTTATGAAAAACGTAATGGCGTCTGCCGGGCTGCTTGCGCTTGGCGCTGTGGGAGTCCAAAGTGCGCATGCTCAATTGATGGCTGGCGCGGAGAAACCGTGGAGCGTGAGCGGCACGCTGCGCGGGTTCTATGACGACAATTATAATACCGCTCCGGACGGTCCCGAGCGTCGAAGCAGCCTGGGTTTTGAACTCCGCCCTTCGGTGGCAGTCAACCTGCCGCTGGATCAAACCACCCTGAACGCCAGTTACATCTACTCCATGAGGTATTATGATGACCGGCCCAAAAACAAGGCGGACCACAGCCATGATTTCGAAGTGTTGCTCGTGCATAATTTCAGCGAGCGCTATTCGCTGGATGTCAGCGATAGTTTTGTCATCGCTCAGGAACCTTCACTGATCGACCCGGTCAACAGCCTGCCGATACGCAGCAACGGCAATAACATTCGCAACGATGGCGCAATCAATTTTCATGCGACAATCACCCCGCTGCTGGGAATCGTGTTGGGGTACGACAATACCTTGTACGATTATGATCAGTCCGGGCCCGGTTCCTTTGCCGCGGAGTTGAATCGAATGGAGCATCTGGTGATTTTGGATACGCGGTGGCAGATTTTCAAACAGACGACTGGAGTGGTGGGCTACCGATTCGGGGCAGTAGATCACACCAGCAATGATTCGCTCAATCCGAACCCGCTGAATCTCAATCCAGATCCCAACTTTGTCAGCCCTTCGATCCGCAACAATCGTTCTCATGCGGTGTATGTGGGTGCCGATCATAGTTTTCGCCGTGACCTGAGTGGTTCGGTGCGCGTTGGTGTGCAATACACCGACTATTACAATGATTCCGCCAGTGGAACCTCGTTGTCGCCTTACGTCGATCTGAGCTTGAATTACACCTACATGGATGGGGGAACGCTGACTTTGGGTTTTCATGACGCGCACAACCAGACGGATCAGACCGGCTTCATCCCCGGAGGCCCGCCGATCAGTACTACTGGCGCCGGCGCCGTTCAAGACCAGGAATCTCAAGTATTGTACGGCACGGTCGTCCAAAAGATAACGCCCAAACTGACGGGGACATTGACCGGCCAGTTCCAGAACTCGACCTATGTGAAGGGTGTTTTGGATGGCAAGGCAGACCAATTCTTTTTGCTGGGGCTGAATCTGACCTATCAGTTTACTCATTACCTGTCGGGTGAAGTGGGCTACAATTATGACGATTTGGAGTCGGATATTCCCGGTCGTGGTTATGATCGCAACCGTGTTTATGTGGGAATTACCGGCAGCTATTAATCGCTAAACCGTAAAAGCGCTTGGGGGCTGGGCACACAGGCTGGCCCCTCTTTTTTTGACGTATGGATCCTCTAAAAACCACCGCGCCACCCGAGGCCAAGCTCCATTTTTTGGATTATTGGCGCATTATCCGCATCCGCAAGACCGTCATCTTGGCGGTGTTTCTGCTGGTGGTGATTACGGCGACGATTGTCACCTTCATCCTGCCCGAAAGTTATTCCAGCATGGCTCGCATCAAAGTCGAGCGCGATGTGACGGATGTCTCGGGAGTGGAAGGCGGCAGCGTGCAGGTGGCGGGCATGTCTTCCTACGATCCTTACTTCATTCAGACCGAGTTCGAGGTGATTCAATCCCAGGTCATTCTGGACAAGGTCGTTGAAGATCTCAATTTGAACAAGACCTGGGGCGACAAATACCACCTGGACGGACCGCTGAAAACAGCCGAGAGCAGGAGGATTTTAAAGGGAATGATCGAACTGCGTCCGACCCGCAATACCAGCCTTATCGAGATTCGGGTTTACAGCGACAACGCGGATGAAGCCGCGAGGATCGCCAATCAGCTTGCCAAAACTTACGCGGACCACCGGCAAAGTGAGCGGCGGGATCTAACCATGAACGGGATCAAGACGTTCGAAGACAAGCTCAAAGAGTACTATAACGAAGTGACGAAGCAGGAGGAGCAGGTGGACAAACTGCGCCGGGAACTGCATGTCGTCGATACTGATCCTCAGAGCACCGGTCCCGGCTCGACCTTGGGACCGGTGAACGTGCTGCACTACAATTCGCTGAAAATTGACAACGAGGCGCAATGGATCAAAGAGGCGCAGTTGCTGGAAAAACTCAAGGACATCCAGGCCACGAACGCCTCGTTATTGCGGCAGGCGCTTCCCACCGCGGCGCCCGATTCGATGCTGAACACGTTGCTGCAGGATTTCATTTCCGCGGAAGAGAAACTCGTGACCCAGTTGAACGATCTCGGACCAAATCATCCGGACGTGCAGCGCACGATCAAACTTCGTGACGAATTGGATCATAAAATCAACGAGCGGGTCAGCGGCATCATTGCCGGCATGGAGGTCCACGTGTCCGCGTTGTGGGCGGTGGTCAGCAATTCCGTGCAAAAGGTGGAGGAAGCCAAATCCAACGACATGCAAATTGCCGAAGCCAGCCGGCCGTACTTCCTCGCCAAGGCGGATCTGGATCGGGTGAAGAAATTCCGTGATGTACTGGCTCTGCGCGCCCAGCAGGAAAGCATTGAAGTGGCGCTGCCCAAGACGATGATGGTGACCCTGGTGGATCCGGCTGAGGCGAATCTGAAGCCAGTCCGCCCCAACAAGCCGCTGAACATTGCCTTGGGAATCATCATTGGTTTGGTGGTGGGCGTGGGTTTGGCGTTCTTCATTGAGTATCTGGATACCAGCGTCAAGACGATTGATGACGTTGAGCGGACATTGCAAGCGCCCGTGTTGGGTGTCATCCCGCAAAACGTTGGTTACCTGATCGAGGAAGGGGCGGAAAGTCCGCATGCCGAGGCCTATCGCGTGCTGCGCACCAACCTGCTGTTCTCCCGCAAGGACGACAAGCTAAACACGGTGGCGGTGGTGAGCGCGGGGGCCGGGGAAGGCAAATCGACGACGGTGTTTAATCTCGCGACGGTGTTCGCGCAAGGTGGCCAGCGGGTGTTGGTGGTGGATTCCGACTTGCGCCGCCCAACCCTGCACAAGCTGTTGAATGTGGCCAACAATCTCGGGTTGACCAACTACCTGATGAAGCAAAATTCACTTGAGGAAGTGATCCAGACCACAAGCCTGGCGACTCTGGATTTCATGTCCAGCGGCAAACTGCCCAGTAGTTCGCTCGGTATTCTCAATTCGGCGCAAATGAAGGACTTGATCAGTGAATTGAAGCAACGCTACGACTTCGTCTTCTTCGATTCACCGCCCATCATGGGTGTCAGCGACGCTTCCATCCTGGCCAGCGAAGTCGATATGACTTTGCAGGTCATTCAGTATCGTCGTTATCCGCAGCCGATGAACATCCGCGCCAAGCAATTGATCGAAAAGGTGGGCGGCAATCTGATCGGTATTGTGCTGAACAATATCAATATGTCTCAGGACGAGAGCTATTATTACTACAGCGGCTACTACCACTACTATTATTCCAAGAATGAGGATGAAGTAACGCCCGCGCGCTCGAACGGTGCGGCGTCTGAGGACAAGCCGCGCATAGACATTAAACCAAAGTATTAAACCAATTCCGTTCGAGAATTGATTCGAGTAGCAAGCATGGACTTTATAAAATGTTTCCGGACATGGTTGGGGATGGTCGCGGTTTTGTTCGCAAGCGGTCTTCTGACGGGATGTGCTTTATTCACAGGCTCGAGTTCGAATCCGAGTTCGAGTCCGGATTCAGCTTACAAGTTCGACCCGCTCAGTCAGGGTGGCGGCGGTTCCGGGGTTGCCGGGCAGCCCACGCCAGGGCCCGCCTTGATGCCGCCAGCGGCGGGTGAAAGCGACAGCCGACAGGAACAGTCCGGCCGCATCCTGCGGGTCGGGGAGGGCGTGACTGTCACATTTCAGGATTTGCCCAGCGCGGTTGCACCCATAGATACGACCATCAAGGAAGATGGCACCATCACCTTGATTTATAACAAACAATTCCATGCGGCTGACAAAACTGTGGGTCAATTGGAAAATGAAATTCGTCAAGCCTACGTCCCGGCCTATTTCGTCAATATGACCCCCACGATCGCCACCAAAGATCGGTGGTTTTACGTGGATGGTGAAGTGCGCGCGCCTGGACGCCAGGTTTATCTTCACAAGATGACGGTCCTCGACGCCATCGCGACGGTAGGCGGCTTTACCGACTTCGCCAGAAAGAGCAAAGTCCAGTTGACCCGTGCGGATGGGAAGACGTTTTTTGTGAATAGCGTCAAGGCGCAGAAAAAGCCGGAGTTGAATTTGGAAGTGTTTCCCGACGACCGCGTGACGGTGTGGAAGCGCTGGTGGTAAATGGTCCAATTAAAGGTTCTTTCAGGCAAACTGGCGGGCAGCGAATGCGCAGCCCGCCAGTTTCCTTTTCGGATCGGGCGTTCGCCTGCCGCCGATCTTTGCCTGGAGGAAGACGGGATCTGGGACGAGCATCTGGAACTGGCCTTTGATCCCGGCACGGGCTTTGTTCTCACCACTCATGCCCATGCGCTGGCGAGTCTCAACGGCGAGCGGTTTGAGCGGGTGATTCTGCGCAACGGCGACTCGATCGAGATCGGCGCCTTGAAAATCCGTTTTTGGCTGGGCACGAACCAGCAAGCCAGCCTGCATTGGCGGGAGTGGCTCACCTGGGCCGCCTTCATCTTGATTACCGCCGCCCAGTTGGGCCTGATTTATTGGTTAGGCAGCTAAAACGCCAAAGCCGCGCCATCGTCAATGGCGGAAATGCCGCACGCCGGTGAAGGCCATTGCGAGGTCGCGCTCGTCCGCAGCGGCAATCACCTCCGCATCGCGCACCGATCCGCCGGGTTGAATCGCCGCCGTCGCGCCCGCCTCGGCAGCCGCCACCAAGCCATCGGGAAAAGGGAAGAAGGCATCGCTGCAAACCACGCTGCCCCGGAGGGGAAGTCCCGCCTCGCCGGCCTTCCACACCGCGATGCGGCTCGAATCCACGCGGCTCATCTGGCCAGCCCCAATGCCGAGCGTGCGGTCGGCGGCCGCGTACAGGATTGCGTTGGACTTGATATGCTTTACAACCCGCCAGCCGAACAGCATGGCCGCCAACTCTGCGGGGGTTGGCTGGCGGTGGGTCACAATCTTCAAATCCGCCGTCGAAGTAATCTTGTGGTCGCGCTCCTGCAGCAGGAATGACTCCCATCCCACGCTGCGAATCTCCCACGCTTTATCCGCGCGCGGTTTTTCGAGCAGCCTCAAAAGGCGGAGATTCTTCTTCTTTTGCAACACGGCCAGGGCTTCGACGCTGAAGTCGGGCGCGACGATGACCTCGCTGAAAATTTCGGCGATGGCCTCGGCACAAGGGAGATCCAGCGGTTGATTGACGGCAATGATGCCGCCGAACGGAGCCTGTTTGTCGGTCGCGTAGGCCTTGTCCCAGGCCTCGCGCAGGTTCTTTCCCTGGCCAACGCCGCATGGGTTCGTGTGCTTAAGGATGGCCAGGGTCGGGGTGTCCCCGGCAAACTCACCCATGAGGCTGGCGGCCGCCGTCAGATCGAGAATGTTGTTGTACGAAAGTTCCTTGCCGTGCAATTGGCGGAAGTAATCATGAAACCGTCCATACAAAGCGGCAGCCTGGTGCGGATTTTCACCGTAACGCAGGGCCTGGGCCAGCGGCGCCTGGATGGCGAGCGTCCCCGGGAGGTCCGCCGGGGCGTTGCCGGCAAAAGCGCGGCCCAGATGCGCGCTGATCGCGGCGTCGTACGCCGCCGTGCGCGCGAAAACCTTGGCGGCGAGCCGGCGGCGCAATTCCAGCGAGGTGCCGCCCGTCTCCGCAACCTGCCGCTCCACTTCCGGGTAATCCGCCGGGTCCACGACCACCGTGACGCTTTCGTGGTTCTTGGCCGCACTGCGCAACATCGAGGGGCCGCCGATGTCGATGTTCTCAATGGCCTCGGCAAGCGTTGCGTCCGGTTTCGCCACCGTTTGTTCGAAGGGATACAAATTCACCACCACGAGATCGATGGGCTGGATCTGGTGGGTAGCGGCGGCGGCTTCGTGATTTGCGTTGCCGCGAATGTAGAGCAGGCCCCCGTGGATCTTTGGGTGGAGCGTTTTGACCCGGCCATCCATCATTTCGGGAAAGCCGGTGTACGCGCTCAGGTCCATTACTTCCAAGCCGGCCTCGCGCAGCGCTTTGGCGGTGCCTCCGGTGGAAATCAATTCGACGCCGGCAGTGATCAGGGCCTTTGCGAGGGGAAGCAGGCCGGTTTTATCGGAAACAGAAAGCAAGGCGCGCTGGATTTTTGCCATAGACTGGAATTAAAATCTTCCAAACCACCCTTGCGAGTCAACCGGCAAATGGCGGTATTTGAGCACTGTTCTTACTCGGCAGGGACAGCGCGCTGCGATATCCCCGACCGCGCTCCAGCGGCGGAACGCGCAGGCCGAAGCCGCGCGATCCGGGCCATTCGTATTGTCGCCTGACGCTGCGCTCGGCGGCGGGATGCGTAGCGCACCATTGCCGGCCAAGGCATGACAACGGTATTGAGATGCACCCAGCCAAATGCGATTGGCGAATTGACACTTGCCAATTCGGGTAGAAGTTTGTCAGAGTACGCGCCCGTTTGGGTTGCGCGGTTAGCTCAGTGGTAGAGCATTACCTTGACACGGTAGGGGTCACAGGTTCGAACCCTGTACCGCGCACCATCGCAAGCAGCGATTTTTCAACAGCTAAGGAATCGTATTCCGGTCGCAGACAGCATTGTAACATGCAGACCGTCAAACTCTCGTTATATTGAAGTGAATTTGGAAACGAACTTGCCTATGAACGAAATCGACGAGGACGAACAATTCTACCGGGACACCGAGAGCATTGCCTTTCCGAAGCTGGATGACCAGCAACTTGCCATGCTGGAGCCGCTCGGCACGCGACGCATTCTGCGGCGCGGCGAAGTGGTGTTTAAGGCGGGCCAGCGCGACTTTGGGCTGACGGTGGTCCTGCGCGGCGAGTTGGAAGTTTTCGACTTGCTCGACGGGCGCGAACAGATCCTTGCGACTGCCAGCCCGCGGGATTTTGTCGGCGATGTGTCGATGCTCATGGGCACGTCGGCGCTGGCCACGGCACGAGGAAAAGCGGATGAAAGCGAGATTCTGGAGGTGCCCGCAACCCGAATTCGTCAGGCGCTCGCGGAGCTGCCGCGGGTGAGCGAGCCGATTGTGCGCGCGTTTATCATGCGTCGCCGCCGGTTGCAACGTTACCGCGAGTTTGTCGGGCTACGCATCCTGGCCCAGGACGGCTCGCGCGAAGGCCGTCAACTCGACGATTTTCTCGACAAGAACCACATCCCGCATCGGCTGATTGATTTTCAAAGCGAATACGGCCGCGCCTTATGCCAGCGCCTGCACCTGGCGAGTCGCGATTTGCCCGCGCTGATCACCGCGAACGGAATGCCGTTGCGCCGTCCATCCTTGCGCGAGGCGGCGCGGATTGTCGGCCTGCTTCGGGCGCTGCCTCACGAAGAGGAAAACGAAGTCACCTGCGATCTCGCCATCATCGGCGCCGGTCCAGCCGGTCTGGCCGCCGCGGTTTATGCCGCGTCCGAAGGGCTGAAGACCGTGGTTTTGGAAAGTTATGCGCCGGGCGGGCAAGCCGGCTCCTCCTCGCTGATCGAAAACTTTTTTGGCTTTCCCACCGGCATTAGCGGCAGCGAACTGACTTACGGCGCGCAACTTCAAGCGTATCGCTTCGGCGCGAAATTTTCCACGCCCGCACAGGCGCTTTCGCTTGCGTTCACCGACGGCGAGTACCGCGCCAGCCTGCAAGCTGAGGGTTGCAACGCCACTCTGCTGGCCAAGTGCGTCATCATCGCGACCGGCGCGGATTATCATCGTCTGGAGGCTGAGGGGCGCGAGAATTTCGAAGGCGCCGGCGTTTACTACGCGGCCACGGCGCGCGAAGGGCAGCTTTGCCGGGGCTCGACCGTGATCGTCGCCGGCGGCGGCAACTCGGCCGGCCAGGCCGCCATGTTTCTCTCCGAAAGCACGGAAAAGGTGTTTTTGGTGATCCGCGGCGAAGGACTTGCCAAAAGCATGTCCAGCTATCTCTCGCGCCGGGTCGAAGCGAAGGAAAACATTGAAATTCTAACGCACACGGAGATCCGGAAAATGATGGGTGGGAAAGTTCTTGAAGCTGTCGAACTGGAAAACACAAAGACGCACGAACGGCGAACGGTGCAGACAGCCGCCGTCTTTTCCATGATCGGCGCGAAGCCGTGCACCGACTGGCTGCCGCCTGAAATCGAGCGTGATGCCAAGGGCTTCATCAAAACCGGCCATGCAGTCGCCGATGCCCCGGCCTGGAAAGGCAAGGATCGTCCGCCGGGGGCGCTTGAGACGAGTTGGCCAGGCATCTTTGCCGCGGGCGATGTGCGTTCCGGTTCGGTGAAACGTTGCGCTGCCGCGGTGGGCGAGGGGGGCACGGCTGTCGAGGGTGTGCACGACGTCCTCAGGACCTATAGCTAAGTGTGAGCCAGTCAATCCACGCACGTCCGTAGTATTACGGCCCGGCTCTCCGTATTTCCGGGGGTTGCGGCCAAGCCCTGCTTTGTTAGCCTTTTTCAGCAGTCCTGTTGCGCCTTCGTGATTGGAGCCATCACGAGAGTTTCTGCGGGGCATTTACGTTTGGCGCAATTGGCAGCTTAAAATACTGACGGATAAATCATTATGAAAAAGGTGCGTTGGAGTCGGGGCTTTACATTGGTGGAAATCATGATCGTGGTGGCAATCATTGGATTGCTGGCAACCATTGCCATCCCGAACTTTGTGCGCGCCCGTTTGAAGGCCCAACAAAGCGCCTGCATCAACAACCTGCGGCAGA
>Ga0070741_10001059_pt1 | contig 88571 bp, 72 predicted proteins | sample Coa_R1_4_FD_66440 | JGI IMG/M metagenome (GOLD analysis project Ga0070741, IMG submission 66440) | Surface soil microbial communities from Centralia Pennsylvania, which are recovering from an underground coalmine fire - Coalmine... | ecosystem: Environmental > Terrestrial > Soil > Unclassified ... | reverse complement strand
TCTCGATTGATGAGCGCACCTGGAATAATTTCACCGGGTGGTTCCACAGTGATCAGGAGCACGTCATTGAGCGCATCACCCGTCCATCGATGAATTATCTCGTCGTGCAGGTGACCATCGAAGATCCCAAAGTGTTGACAAAGCCGTGGACCTCGGCGCCGCGCGTCTGGACGCTTAGCCACGAAGACTTGCTCGAATACTACTGCACCAACAATCAGGAAGTGGAGCAATACAAACAGCTGAAAACAAAGGAATCGGGCGGCAAACAGTAGTCCTAGGAGATGACAATGAGGGACAAGTCTCTCGGTGCTTTCGCGCTATTGGCAGTCGGTCTGGTTGTTTCAGCCGTGCCGTCGTTCGCGCACCACTCTGTCACGGCCGAGTTTGATAGCTCCAAGTCTTTTTCGGTTAAAGCCACGATTACTAAAATCGAGTGGATCAATCCACACGTCTACATTTACGCCGATGTGAAAGACGATAACGGCGCTGTAACGCAGTATTCGTTTGAGGGTGGCCCCCCAGGCAATCTCCGGAGATCCGGTGTGCTGAAAACGATGTTCAATGTCGGGGACGTAGTCACCATCGATGCTTACATCGCCAAAGATGGCTCGAGGCATTTGGGCCTGTTGCACGCGGTCCATTTCCCCGATGGCCATCAGATCTTCTTTGGAAGACCCGAGGATAGCGAGGGCAAGAATTAAGTCGCCGCTGACCGGCAAACCGCCTGCCTGGGCAATCAGGTAAGGGAGGAGCTATGAGTGCTCGAGTGATTTGCTGGATTTCCTCGATTGGACTTGCTGCGGGTTTGCTGCTTTTGAATTTTGGGGCTGCCCGCGCGCAAGACAATAAGAACGTCGCCGTCGGTTACGGTCTCGATAAAGACCAACCCTTCGCCGGCGCCGATCCCGATGGCACGGGCCTCCCTTGGAAAGAGCCGCCTGCAACAGCCGTCGAAGCAGCAAAGAAAGCTCCGACGCCGCATTTGGCCGACGGCCATCCCGATTTGACCGGCTTTTGGGCCCCCGCGGGTTGGGGTTATGCGGTTACGCAGGGAACGGTGAGCGCGGACGGCAAAACCCGCTACACCCAGCGCGCCGCGGAAGGCCCGGCGCAATCGACAGAGAAAAAACGCGAATTAGCGCACCGCTTGGAAGGGCCTAATCTTCCTCCTTACAAGCCCGAGTTCATCGAAAAGGTGAAATATCTTGGTGAGCACCAGAGTCACGAGGACCCCGCGTTCAAGTGCGCGCCAAAAGGTTTCCCTCGCGTCGGTCCGCCCACCGAGATCGTGCAGGTTCCCGAGGAAGTCGTCTTTCTTTACGATACCGTCAATTCCTCCGAGCAGAACGCCTTCCGCATCGTTTCAACCGATGGCCGGGGACACGACGCGACTTTGAATCCATCCTACTATGGGGACTCCATTGGTCATTGGGAAGGGAACACCATGGTCATCGACGTGACCAACTTTGTCGATGACACGTGGCTCAGCCAGAATGGCACCATTCACAGTGACGCCATGCACGTGGTTGAAAAATTGACGCGCGAAGGAAATGTAATCGACTGGGTAATCACCATTGAGGACCCCAAAATGTTTACGCGTCCATGGGTCATCGAGCGCCACCTCATTCACGGCCTGAAAGGTGGGCATGCGCTGGAAGAGGCGCCCTGCGTCGATCACGACTACAACCACCTCGTTAATGACGATCGGAACTAGACCGGCTTGGTAAAAGCGCTACTCGCCTGGGATAGTTTTGCGGGCAATGCCTGGCTCTGTATCTGAGAATACCGAGGGCCCGTTTAGACCGACAGGACAGAAACGTTAAGCTTCGCGTGTTCAATTATCTACAGATTATATGCACAATATGAAAAACGGAGCGAAGGCACTACTTTGTGCCTTCGCTCTTGTTCTTGAAACTGAAGCTCTCGAACTTGTCAAAGTCCAGATAGTCCCCTGAACAGGAGATTTCCCCCAGTTCCCAATCGGGCCGGTTTTCGTAATAAAAAGTTGTCGTCCAAGGCTTGGCGAGCGCTTTCGGATCGACCATGGTGATGTCAAGCTGCAAGTGATCACGGTCAACGCGGCGGAAGCGTTCCGTCACGTGAAGCTGCTCGCTATGGGCGTGTCCAAGCCGGTCGAGCCACGTCTTTTCGTTGAAACCGACTGTATCCACAACAAATGTGGTGGGCCCATCCCAGTGCCCCACCGAATAGCCCATCCAGCTCGGATCGGGATCGGTCGGAAGCGACCGACCATCGGTGTAAATGCGTCGCAGGGTGTGATCGTATTCGAAAACCTGAAGCACAAACTTACCGCCTTTTACGAATTCAAAAGGATACGGATGAAAATAAACACGCGGCGTGCCAGGCGGGTAACATCTTGTTAGGACGGGATCGTTCGTTTGGTCCAGCGTGTAGGCTCCGCCATTTGAATCCTTGGCTTCCTTGAACTTCTCCTCCCCCCATGCCGTCAGGGCAGGCGGATCTGTCTTTGGATCGGTATACGTAAAGTTCGTGTACCCACGATTTGCCCCCGGCGGATTGCGCATCATCCACACGCCACTCAAATCATGAACCGGCGCTGGAGCGGACTTCCCTGTGTCTGTTGCGGGCTTTTTTCCTGCAGGAAGCGCTTTACCCGTCCCGTACTGAGCGTATGAGGCGCAAGGAATAACAAGCAGTGCGGATAACACAATTGCTGATCCGGCCAAACGTCTCATCATGTTAAGGCCTTTACTCCCTGGGCACCACGCGCAACGTTGACGGTCACCCTAGAAGCTCTAACTAATCCTCGAAAAGCTGCATGGATTGGCCACCGGGACCGATAAGCTTGCGAATCCAGAGCGAATGGCCGCCATATTTACCCGCGAACCCGGTTATCGTTATCTGGTCGCCGGGATTCAGGCTGTGCTTGGTCCAGCCTGCTCTCGCCAGCTTGTTAGGCGCGGTGAGTTCTCCCTGCCAATGCTCAAGTTCACCCTTGTCGTTCTTGACGTCGAAATAAATCTGGCAGTGCGGATTGATGAATCGAAATTCAGTCACGGTTCCCTTGAAGGTGAGCGAGTTTTGCGTGTCATAAGCCGCAGTGCCATGGTGCGCGAACATAACACCCGAAAACGCCAGAACGAGCGCGACCGCGGCAAACACTAAGAGCGATCGTATTTTCATGAGATTCTCCTTTCGATTTTCGCATCATCATTTTCAGTTCGTCAACACGTCGACTCCGAACCGGCGCGATATACCGTTCGAAAGAGAGTCGATCACGGTCTGCATCCTTTCGAGCGCCAACAATCGGAATCGGATATTGCGGTGCTAACTGCTATTTAGATTTAGACGTTCGACGGTTGACCTTAACCCTTCCGGTAATTAGTATAACGGCGGTTTCGAGACCGCCATCATGATCCTCCACATATGTGAGTGGCTGGAGCAGATTCGTTGGATCATCGCCGTAAACAGTTCACCTTCGGGAGCGGTAATCGTCGAACTGATTCATTACCTCAGTTTCTTCCTTCTGATAGGGACAATTGCTTTCGTCGACCTGCGCGTCTTGGGAATCGCCGCTCGTAAGCAGAGTGTTACCGCGATTGCCGAACAACTTTTCCCCCTGACATGGCTCGGATTAACTTTCGCCACCCTGTCGGGCTTCATTTTGTTTGCCGGTTACGCTACTGCTTTTGTGAGGACTGACGTTTTTCAGTTCAAAATTTTTGTCATTCTTGCGGCAGCCATTTTTGGATTCCTCGTGCAATGGCGAATAACGCGTCAAGCTCGATTGTCGGCGAAATCCGGGAAATCAGTTGCCCCTGATTTCGGGACGCGTTTGCTGGCGTTGATCTCTCTGGTGTTGTGGATCGGAGCGATTCTGGCAAGCCTCGAAGTCGCTGCGTTGACTGGACTCGGATAGTTGCTTAGCCAAGGACGAATGTTTCTCAAACGAAAGAGCCCATGAGCACGATTCAAGACTTCGGCAGCTGGCTGCAAAACACTCCCTGGGCTCTTGCGATCACGGGCTCCGATTGGGCCTACCCATTCGTTCAGCTCATTCATTTTTCCGGTCTGTCGCTCTGGGTCGGAACGATCTTCGCTGTCGATTTCCGCTTGCTGGGATTCGGAAAAAATCGTCAGACGCCTGCGCAACTTTCCCAATCTGTTTTGGTGTGGAACTGGATCGGTTTCGGAATTGCACTGCTTGGGGGATTTTTGTTGTTTGCATGCAGCGCGGCGACCTATCTCCGTAATCCCGCATTTCTCGTCAAGTTAGGCATCCTCGTTCCGCTTGGACTGATCTGGCACGTGATCGTGCAACGAAGAGCGCGAAACTGGAACGATCCCTCGGGCTTGCCTGCGGGCGCGAAGATCGCAGGTTCGGTCGAGTTGCTGCTGTGGGTGTGCGTCGCGGCCGCTGCGGTACTGATACCAACTGTCGGCTGACAGTGTTTCCCTCGCAACCAACTGGGTGGTTCGTACGTATCACTGTATGCCACAAGGCTGAACCACATTCGTTCTCGACCGTTCACCCACTCAAACTACACCTTGATGGCGGCCATATCTTTTCGTTCTTCTGGCGCTGAACTGGTGTATAGTCCATCGCTGTTTCGACAGCCGGAAGCAACGTTTGGCAAGGAGATACCTTGGTTCCGCCTGAATTTTTGCGAACAATCGAAGACAGCGGCCTCAGTACCTGGCTGCGCGAATCTGAATCGCCTTTTGCATTTTATTTTGTTCTGCTCTTCCACACCTTTGGACTCGCATTGCTGGTCGGGGCAAACACCGTGGTCGATCTGCGAATTCTTGGAGTGGCGCGCGAAATCCCCCTGGCGCCTCTCAAACGATTGTTCCGCATCATGTGGGTCGGTTTTGGTATCAACGCTATCACCGGCGTCCTACTGATCATCGCCTATCCGACAAAAGCGCTCACGAATCCGGTGTTCTATATCAAATTGACGCTCATCGCCTTCGCCATCTGGGTGATTACGATGTTACAGGACCGCGTCTTCGATGTTTCCGGATTGGACGAAAAGAGCATGATGGCTCGTGGCGCAACTCTCGCGAGATGGTCTCTTCTGCTGTGGATTGGGGCGATCAGCGCCGGCCGTTTGCTGGCCTATACCTACAAGTACCTGACGTATCCGTGTTGATGAGCATGGGAACTGCCGGGGCGCAAGACCTAAGGAGCCGCTTATGAATCTGGCACACCTTCATCTTTTGCTGAACCATTTTCCTATCATCGGAACCATCGTGGCGCTCGGCCTATTCATCGCTTCCTTTATCGGCAAAAACGATGATCTGAAGCGCTCCAGCCTGATCATCTTCGTGGCCATGGCTCTAATAACGCTTCCGGCTTTTTTTAGCGGCATTGGCGCCCAGCGGACCGTCAGGAAAGACAACGGCGTCGCCGCCGCTATTGTTGACCGGCATGAAGGGGCGGCGATCCTGTCTCTTTTTTTTATGGAGATCACCGGTGCGCTTGCGTTAATCGAGCTCTGGCGCCGTCGCCGCATCGTGACGGAAAAACCGTGGTCTGGAACCTTGCTGGCCATCTTGATATTTTCGGTGATCACCTGCGGTTTGATGGCCAGAGTAGGCACGACCGGCGGCGATATTCGTCATCCTGAAATTTGGGAGGTAAAAGACGTTACACAGGAGACTGGAATTTCGGCCTTGGTGCATATGTTTGAGCCGACGCCAAGTAAATTCACGGATCTCATGCTGATCAGCAAGTATTGGTGGGCGTTTATGATGGACCTGCATTTCATCGGCCTCGCCCTGCTGATCGGAACGGTTGGCATTCTCAACTTGCGCGTGCTGGGTTTCGAAAAGCGTCTCACCGGAGCTTCCCTGCACCGTCTGATGCCCTGGGCTCTGGCTGGTTTTGGCATCAATGTGCTTACGGGCACCTTAGCTTTCATCGGAATGCCGTCCTACTATGCTTTTGACGTAGCCTTTTGGCTCAAAATTCTCGCCGTAATGCTTCTCGGCGTGAATGCAGCTCTGTTTTATCTGACCGATGCGTTCAATAACGTTGAACATCTTGGTCCAGGAGATGATGCGTCGATTTCGGCGAAATGGCTTGCTGGATCCGCAATGTTTCTGTGGTTCGCAGTGATTACGTTGGGCCGCTACATCCAGTCGTACGCAGACACCATCCACTAATCAGCTGAAACGATAGGGGGCAGATGCTTCTGCCGCCTATTTGTAAGTTGTACCTGCGCCGCGCCTTACTTCGCCGTGTTCGCGCTGGCTGAAGTCTGCGTCGCCGCCGCTGCCTTCACGTTCTGCGGGACTGGAAACACGAGGTAGGGATTATCGGCGTTGACCATCTTGACTTGAAGGTCGAGCAAGGGTTTGCCCGCCTCTTTCTCCACAATATGTCCTGGCGATTTCATATCCGTAAGGATTTCGCCATGATCAGCGTAATCAGAGTATTCCACTTCTCTCGCCAGATTTGTTTGCGAAGGATTGCTCGGCTTGCTTTCCACCTTCGTAATCAGGCTCTTTGAATCGAGGGTCGCCGTTAGCGTTATTCCGGCCAAAGGTCCGCTGAGTGGAAAGGTAACAATCGTAGAGCCATCCTCTTTCGAGATTTGCGTCTTATCGCCGGCGGCGATCGCGGCTTTGACCACGCCGTAGGGCAGAATCCAGAGCTGCAGCAGCCGTGCTTTAACCGCAGGCTGGGCAGGGGTCGCCGTGCCCTTCCCCGGAATCAGCCCGCCGCCGATTTCCGATTCGTTCCAGGCGTAATTCTCCCGAACTGTTTGGATGGTATGCGCTGCATCACCACTTACTCCCTTGCGTGTGATCTCCACGCGCATCGCGGGAGGGATGTAGCCAACCGCAGCGTGATATTCGGCCATGGATGGCTGACCATTCGTATAGATGGTCCCGCTGGCAAAAATCTCCATCGTGTTGACGACATCAATTCCCGGAAGTCGAGTAGGCCCTGCTCCGATATCCGACCAACGGATCATCCCAAGGGCATCTGCCGCCGCCCTGAGGACCTTCGTCCGGTCCATCGAGTCGCCGGACGATGCCGTTTTTCCTGTCTGTGCCAGCGCCGAATAGCAAAACATCGCCCCGGCCACCGCAATCATTGATACACAAACAATATGTATTTTCTTCGGCATGCCCTCTCCTCACCAGGTGCAGGCTAGCAGCAAACGGATTAGTGATGTTCCTTCGTGACTGTATGTGCCAAATCCCTCTCGCTGCAAGGCTGTGATTCCCGCAACATGGCATGTGGATTAGGATTCAACAGCGCAACTCTCGGCGTGGTGGTCCATGGCTCCAGGAGCACGTCTGGATCCTCCACCGTTGCCGTCCACGTCAGCGTATTTCCATCGCGATGGAAGCGCTCGATCACATGCATGTTTTCGCTGTGGAAGTAGCCGCCAATCTGATCAAACCAGGTGCTGCTGTTGAACCCCCAGGTATCGACGACTAGCGTGTCGCCTTCCCAGTGAGCGATCCCTTCGCCGGTATACGTGCCATCGAGGTCGTCCAGCGGCGTATGCTTGCGCCCGTCCGCCGGAATCATGCGGTACATCGTCTGCGTGGCGATCAAGCCGCCTTGCCCGGGGTATATAAAGATGAAGTAATTTGGCATTTGCCCGATGTAAGACGGAATCGCTGCGCGCGGAATTCCCGCGGGCATGCAGTTGTTCGAAGGATCTTCTTCGTTGGCGTTCGCGTCGAACTCCTTGACCATCTCCCAGTATTGCGGCTTGTAGATGGGCCTGTTCGAACCTACTCGCCGCAGCAGCGAAGCCGCCCGTTCTGCCTGTTCATTGTTCATACGCATTGGAACGCGCGGGAATGTCGCAATTTTTATTCCGGTGGCGATATCGTGGGAGGAGTTTTCGCTGTCTACGGAGATGCCGTCATTTGCCATTTGGTTCGGCACGCCGTTCAGATTATCTCCCAGCCCGTTCCAGACGCCGCTAAGGTCCGGATGCCCATCCGGAGTTCGCGGCGTTGTTCCCATGGGTTTCGGCGGCGCATTAATCGTGCGCTTCATCGGCGAAGGTCCCTCCTCGCTGGTGGGTCCTTCCTGCGCTTGAACAGCCGGAACCAGGCAAACCAAGGCCGCAACTGCGAGATAGTAGTAAGAGGAACGCATGCGCGACTCCTATCGGTTATGTCGGCTTAGTTGCCGTTTGCGTCGGTCGTGAACTTGAACACACGCCCGTCGGACACCTTGAGTTCCTGAAGAAAGCCACTATTTGAGCCGTCGCGAGCCGCCAGGGCCGTAGCCGTAACTTCGTCGCCAGGCTTCAGACCGCCGCGATCCGCGCGGCTCATCCCGGCCCGGCGAAGAGCACCTGCGCCGCCCAGTTCGAATGCCCACTTGGCGTTATTGCCGTTGGCGTCTTTCACGTTCAGAGTCAGATAGGAATGCGGATTAATCCACTCGATCTTGGCAACAGTTCCCGTGACCGTTACCGTTTTATGGATATCGAACTGCGACTGTACCGAATGATGAGCCGACGCAACTGCCGCGAACATCAGCCCTGCAAAAAACGCAAAGCTCACCGCCAAACCAAAACGCCGCATACCGCCTCCTTGGTTCTCCTCACTGCGAGTGTGCTCTTTGGACGTACATTGAAGCATTCTCGTTCCAGAAGAATGCATTACCCCCCGGGCTAATACAGTGCTGGCGCATAACATAGCACACGCCAGCAAAAACGTTCAATGTACGGTCCGCCTTGAATCGCTTCCTTGAAATGATTCCCTGCCCGTACTGTCCGTTTGAACAATTCTTGGAACGCCTGCGCGAGCATCGTACGTCTCAAAAACGGTAGCACAATCGCCGATTGGTTGGTTTGGAAGGAGCATAGGTATGGACAATTTTCCCCGTCGCGCTGTCCATAGCTCAATTCTAATTATTGTCGCGCTTGGCCTTGCGTTTCCGGCTTGGGCGCACCATTCCGTTCAGTCGCAGTTCGACATTCACAAAACCATCACGGTGACGGGGACTGTGTCCAAAGTTGAATGGATCAATCCCCATTCCTACATAACCATCAACGTCAAAGATGCTGAAGGCAAAGTTCAAAAATGGGCGTTCGAATTTACCGGCCCCGGAGGTCTGCGCCGCGCCGGAATGAGCCGCGCCGATCGCGGCGGGTTGAAGGCGGGCGATGAAGTTACCATCTCCGCTTTGGCGGCTCGCGACGGTTCAACCAGCGGCTATCTTCAGGAATTGAAAATGCCGGATGGCCGGGTCTTCAAATTTGGTATCGATCCGAACGGAAACTAGGATAGCGGCGGGTCAGTTCAAACTGACCCACTACCCAAACTAGCTGAAAATTGAAACTGTTGAAGAGTCGTGTTATGTTCGGCGCCAGAACGAGCCTACCGAGGTCAAGGAGCAGAGTCATGAAGCAAGTGGTCAAGGCAATTGTGCCAGTTGGGATGCTGTTGCTTTTCGGCTTAGCCATCAATGCGGTGCCGGCTTTCGCTCATCACGGATTCCAGGCGGAATATGACGGCAGTAAGGTCCTGTATATCACCGGCACTCTGACCAAATTCGAGTGGGAAAATCCTCACGCCTATTTTTGGGTGGAGTCCAAGGATGCTTCGGGCAAGGTAACCACCTGGGTATTCGAAGGCGCGTCTCCGATCGCGGTGAAGCGAACTGGAACAGTTCGCGCTGACTTCACCGCAAACATCGGAAAAACGGTTACGGTTAGAGGCATTCCCGGCAAGGACGGCACCACTAAGGGTGCTGCTGAGACGATAAAGCTTTCCGATGGCCGCGAAGTGGTCGTGGGTGGAAAGCGCTTCTACGGTGAAGAAAAAGGCGGCGAAAACTGATTTATTCCGCTGATCCTGGTAGCTGTCCGCTGGATTTCCGGTCATAACGCCGGCATCGAGGGAAATGATATGAGAGGTCGAGAGTTTGTTTATGTTTTTGTTGGAGTAGGCTTGTTCGCCATCGGCGCTGTTTGTGCCGCCGCCAACGCCCAGAGTAAATCGCAATCGAATGGAAATGGCCAGGTTGACGTCGCCGGATTCGGTAAATCCCATGCCCAGATTTTGCCACCGGGCGGCCCTGCTCCTCGAACCGCCGATGGCCATCCCGATCTCTCTGGCGTCTGGTTCCCCGGGAAAATGGGCCGGGAAGACCTGACCGCCGAAGCCGACCCCGCTCGCCGCCAGTTCGACCCTAAGGCCACACCCGAAGAGAAGCCTCCATTCCAATCCTGGGCGGCAGAAAAGGTAAAGAAGCTCTCAACTCTTGATGCTGAAATCCTTCGGCCCTCCGTAAACTGCATGCCGCGCGGCGTACCAGGGATGTTTATAACGAATCCGTATCCCATTCAGTTAGTGCAGACAAAAGGCCAACTGGTTCAACTCGACGAATTAAACAACAATTTCCGGGTTATCCCTACTGACGGCCGCGCACACACACAGGACCCTGATCCTGCCTTCAACGGCGAAGGCGTCGCACATTGGGATGGTGATACGCTGGTGATTGATACGATCGCCATTGACGAGAGAACCTGGAACAACTTCACTGGCTGGTTTCACAGCGACCAGGAACACGTGATCGAGCGCATCTCGCGTCCTAGCGAGAATTACCTGTTGTATCAGGTCACCATCGAAGATCCCAAAGTTCTGACGAAGCCGTGGACTTCCGCTCCCCGCACGTGGAGCCTGGGACACGAGCCGCTGCAGGAGTATTACTGCACAAATAATCGTGAGGAAGAGGCGCTAAAGGCTCTGCGCGACCTGACTGACGGTCCCAAGAAGTAGCTCAACAGATTCTTGACGTGCCAGGATCTGCTTGACCGATTCTTTGTGGGTTGCTTTGGAGCAAAGCTTTTTCGCAACCGCTGCAACTTCATATCTTCTGAAGGAGCCAATTGTGCGTAAAGCATTGAGCTTTTTGGCTACCCTTGTGTTTTTGCCCTGCGCGGCCCTCGCCCAGCGTAACGTCGACTGGGACAAAGTCCAGATCAAGACGCAAAAACTCGACGACAATATTTATCTGCTGCAATTCATGGGACCGCAAGGACCGGCGGGCAACGTCGGCGGGAACGTTGGCGCCCTCATTTCCGACGACGGTATAGCGATCGTCGACTGCGGCTACGCTCCTGCCGCTCCAAAGCTCGAAGCTGCCTTGAAGGCTCTCTCTGACAAGCCCATCAAATATGTCCTGAATACTCACTGGCACGGCGATCACACCGGCGCCAATGTCTATTTTGGCAAATCCGCAGTAATTATTGCCCAGGACAATGCACGCAAAAAGATGGAAAAGGGGGGTACGCTTTTTGGCCCCTCTCCGGCGGTGGCCCTCCCCGCCATCACTTTTGAAGATCGCCTTACTCTACGCATGAAAGGTGGAGATATCCTTGGCATCCACTTTGACCACGGCCATACGGATACCGACGCGATCTACGTTTTTCCCGGAGGAAAGGTCGTTCAAACGGGAGACGATTTCGTGAACTGGCCGGTGCCCGGCTTCCCGGCGATCGAACAGGACACCGACGGCAGCGGCGGCGTGGATGGACAAATCGCCGCTGACGAATACATTTTGGCCCATGCGGCGCCCGACGTGAAGATCATTCCCGGCCACGGCAATCTCGCCTCGCGAGACGACATGGCCAAGATGTTGACGGTGCTGAAGGAAACGCGGGCCGCGGTTATGGCCGGCATTAATCAAGGCAAGAGCTTCGATCGAATGAAGCAGGAAAAAGCCTTCGCCAAATGGGATTATTTAAACGAATCTCACCACATCCAGAGTGATGTTTATTTTGAACGGCTGTATAAAACACTCTCCGCAAAAAAGACTGCCTTCGTTAACCCCAACTGATTCCGGCAAACGCTTGGCCGTTTACATTCGAGTGACACGAATGTTGCCGCAATTTTGTGCGATCGCACTTGAAGAGCTTCCTGACCCGCTGTAGTATTACGCCCCATAAATTACCGGGATTTAGATTAAGCATGGGGTCTCAATATCTGTAGTCTTCAAGTCGATCCATTACAACCAGGGAGGGGTGTATGCGTATGCGTGCGTCTTTGCGCTGGGTCAGTGCATTACTGTTGGTTCTTCCGTTGCTCTTCAATATCGCGCCGCTCTTATCAGCGCAGACCGCTTCGACGGGCGCGCTCAAGGGAACTGTAACCGATCCCACAGGCGCGGTCATTCCGAATGCCACCGTCACGGCCACGAGTGTCGATACGGGCCAGGCTCGAACTACCATGACCGCCGGGGACGGTACTTACACTATCAGTCTGCTTCCACCCGGGGCTTACCGAGTGCGCTTTGAAGCCGCTGGCTTCAAAGCCGTTGAGATTCCGTCCGCGACAATCACCGTGACGGAAACCTCCGTGCTGGACCGCGCTTTGGAAGTTGGTACCCAGACCCAGGCAGTCACGGTCGAAGGAGAAGTGGAAACGGTTCAAACGGCAAGTTCCGCGCTTGGAACGGTTGTCGGCACCGCTGCCGTTACTGCCCTGCCGCTCAACACGCGCAACTATACGAACTTGCTCACGCTTTCGGCCGGCGCAAACGCGGCAGTAACGAACGCGAGCTTCACGGGAAAGGGCGGAACCCTTATAGCCGTCAATGGCGGCGGTACCGCTCAGAACACTTATCTGCAAGACGGCGTTCCGATCAACAACTGGTTCAGCTTTAACACCGGCGCGGAAGGCGTCGAATTTGGTTCCTTCGCCATCCCAATCCCTGATGCCATCGCTGAATTCAAGATTCAGACCTCCACCTATGATGCGGGTTACGGACGCAACCCGGGCGCCAACGTCAACGTAATTACCAAGTCCGGAACGAACAATTATCACGGCAGCGCATTCGAGTTTTTCCGCAACAGTGCCCTCAATGCCAACGACTGGATCCGCAACTTTCAGGGTCTGCCGAAGCCCGTACTGAACTCCAATCAATTTGGGGGAACCGTCGGCGGTCCAATAAAGAAGGACAAGTTTTTCTTCTTCGTCTCATACCAGGAAACTCGACAGAACAACGGAATCGTAGGTTACGGCTCCTCTTCTGCAACTTTGCCCCCAATTCCCGCTGGACCTCGGGGCACATGCCCCGTCGGCTTCACTACGCCTGGGCAATGCGATGCGGCAGGCGCAGCATTCATTCCGGCACTGGCATCAGCGGTCTGCAGCGCAAATCACGCCGCCGTTCTGGCAGACAATCCCCAGGCGGGAACCCTCAAGGTCTTGTGTCCAGGCCAGGCCGGTGGCACGGCGCTTTTCAATATCAATCCCGTGGCGATCCGGCTGCTTCAGGCGCAGCTTCCCAACGGCAGTTATCTCATTCCGAGTTCCGGAACAGCCAATTACGTCACGCAAACCTTTACCACCCCCGCAAAGTTCAGCGACCACAACGGCATGGGTAATTTCGACTACGTTATCAACAGCAAGCACACTCTTTCCGCTCGCTATGACTATGAACAAGACCCGACGAATGCTCCTTTTCCTACTCTCAATATCACGCTGATTGGAAACACTCTGCCCGGAAATCCGGTGGTAACAACTAAGTGGAATCACAACGCCCTTCTCAAGCTGACGTCGATTCTCTCCAATAATCTGGTGAACGAAGCTCGAGTTGCCTATCAGCGCAACGTAACCATCGATTCCTATTCGAATCCGTTCACGGATTCGCAATTCGGAATCACTCCTCTGAACTCCGGGTACGATCATCTCTCTTATTTCACGGTCGGTTCCGGCAGCGGCGGATTCTCTTTTGGCCCGCATTATTTCTTCGACGGCACCTTCCCCGAAAACCAGTACGAGTATTCCGACCAGATTTCGTGGACACATGGTAAGCACACGGTCCGCGTGGGTGCGGAGTATGAGCACATTCAGTTGAGCCGCTCTTATCCGGGCAATCAGGGCGGCAATCCCACCTTCCCGCGTTTCGCCGATTTCTTGATCGGGCTTTGTGCCGCGGGCGCTCCTGGATGCACAACTTCAAATGGCGGTACGGCCAGCAATTTGACCACTGCGGGAAACTTCAGCTCCCCCACCGCCGCGTTCGACTACTTGATCCGCACGAACGAGTTCAATGCCTTCGTTCAGGATGATTTCAAGCTGAACTCGCGTTTGACCCTGAACCTCGGCCTCAGATGGGAATATGACGGCTTGCCGTATCTGAAAGACGGCAACTATAGCAATTTCTGGACCGGCGCTGCCGGCGCGACTTCTTTACCGGGCACTTCTCCTGCAACGGGCACACTTGCTGGGTTCATCGTCCCCGGGAATTACAATGGCCCGCTGACGAATGGGCTTACCCAAAGCAAAAACAACTGCGCCACCCTACACTGTGCGCCTCTGGACAACTTCGCGCCGCGCGCGGGATTCGCCTGGCAACCTCTCAACTCCAATCGTTGGGTCGTACGCGGCGGGGCGGGCTTGTTTTACGATCTTATTGGCGGTCAGATTTTTGCCGACGGAAATCCCGGCGTAACTCCTCCCGGCGAAGTTTCTCCCGTAACGCCGCCCAGCGGGGCCACTTTGGCCGATCCTTGGGTTCTGCCTCCGGTTGTCCCCGGTCCGGCGGGTACCTACGGCTTCCCCCTTCGCTGGGTGAATCAAATCAACCCCTCGACATACACTAGCTCGGGGCTTAGTCAAACTATCGTTCAGCAGGACCTGCAAACGCCGCTGACCTACGAATGGAACCTGAACACCCAATACGAGTTCCACCGCAACTGGGTCCTCGAACTCGGATATGTCGGCTCTCATGGTATCCATCAGGTGGGCCAATCTCGAGCAGGCGCCCAAGGACAGGGAACGACAGTCCAGGGTTACAATCTCGCTCCGCTCGTTGGTGCAGGTTGTACGAGCTGCAGCCTTACGGGCGTCACTACCAACACAGTGGGCAATGTTGCGGGGCGAGTGCCCTACCTTGGGATTTCACCCACCGATGCGATGATCGCCAGCACTTCCGCCTACAAATACAACAGCCTGCAGGCCACCGTGCGCAAGCAACTGTCTTATGGTTTGCAGCTGCAAGGCTCCTATACCTGGAGCCGTGCGTTCATCGCTTTGCCGTTCTTCATCAACACGTATCCCTATGACGTGATCACCTACGAGCCCAACAACAACTATCGTCCCCATCGCTTTGTGCTGAATTATGTGTGGGAAATCCCGATAGCTCACCAGACGGGCTGGCGCGGGGTTGCCGCCAATGGGTGGAGTTTCTCGGGTGTGTTTACAATTCAGGATGGCACCCCCCTGACCATCACCGACGGAACCGGAGGCTCAGTATTTTTCGGTGGCCAGGGAGCAAACTCCACAGCTCAACTGTGCCCCGGCATGACGTATGCGAATCTGCTCACGTCTGGCAGCCTTACCCAACGCGTAACAAGTGGGTTCACAGGCGGTCCCGGATACCTGAACGGCGCGAAACAAAACGTTTTGTGCGCGGTCCCATTTTGGAGTGGTTCAACATTCGGCGCTCAAGCTCCCGGAGTATCGAATGCACCAGGGGTGCCAACTGGCTTCGGCAACATGGGAGGCGGCGCCGTCCTTGGTCCCGGCCAAAACAACTGGGATATGTCCATCGCCAAGAACTTCGCCGTTCGCGAAGGACAGTCGCTGCAATTCCGGTCCGAGTTCTTTAACACCTTCAATCATGCTCAGTTCAGCAATCCAACGACGGTCGCCAGTGCGCCAAACTTCGGACAGATCAGCACGACTTCCGTAAGCCCGCGCATTATTCAGCTAGCGTTGAAGTATTTGTTCTAAATGTGAAATCGAGGACGCGGCGACTCACGCCCTCGCCGCGTCCTCAAAACTTCCGCGTCCATTCCTTCGGCCAGCGTTCCACTACAACCTTCTTGTGTGTGTAGAATTCGATGGCGTCTCGTCCCTGGCCGTGCACTGTCCCGAAAAAGCTGTCGCGCCAACCGCTGAATGGGAAATAGGCCATTGGGGCTGCCACGCCGATATTTACCCCGATATTCCCCGCCGGTACTTCGTACCGGAATTTGCGCGCTGCGGCACCGCTGCTTGTAAAGATCGAAGCCATATTCCCAAATGCATTTCGGCGGATGATGGCGATGCCCTGCTCCAGCGTATCGGCTCGCACCAGGCTCAGTACCGGCCCAAAAATTTCCGTGTTGCAAAGCGCGCTCGTAGGCGGAAGGTTGTCAAGTAACGTCGGATTCAAAAAATTTCCCGTCGAGTGAGCGCCGCTGTTACGCCCATCGAGCAGAAGTGCCGCCCCATCTCCTGCACCCTCCTGAATCAGCCGTTCCACCCGCGCTTTGCTTTCGGCGGTAATGACCGGTCCCATCTGAACCGATGCATCCAGGCCGTCGCCCACACGAATGCCGCCAGCCGCATCCAGCATGCCCTTCTTGAATTCACTCTGCGCCTGGCCCACGACCACAGCTACCGAGATCGCCAGGCATCGCTGGCCCGCGCAGCCAAATGCGCTGTCGGTCACGATCCGCGTCGCCGTTTCCAAATCAGCATCTGGAAGGATCAGAACATGATTCTTGGCTCCGCCCTGACATTGCGCCCGCTTCCCGTGAGCCGCCGCCTTCGCATACACATATTTGGCAACTGGAGTGGATCCTACGAAGCTGATGGCCTGCACTTCCGGATGCTCGAGCAGCGCATCCACGACCGTCTTCCCACCGTGCACGAGATTTAATACCCCTGGCGGCAGCCGGAGCTGCTCGATGAGTTCAAAGGCCCGCTGTGCTGTAAGCGGAACTTTTTCTGACGGCTTCAAAACGAACGTATTGCCACAAGCGATCGCGTAAGGCAAAAACCAGAAAGGGATCATCGCCGGAAAATTAAACGGGGTGATCGCCGCCACGACGCCCAGCGGCTGCCGGATCATCATTTCGTCGATTCCAGCGGCGACATCCTCAAGGTTATATCCCTGCATCAATGTCGGCACGCCGCAGGCAACCTCAACGTTTTCGATCGCGCGGCGAAGCTCGGCCCGCGATTCAGCCAGGGTTTTTCCATTCTCCTTCGTGCAGATTTGCGCTAACTCTTCGAGTTGGCTCTCCAGGAGGTTCTTGAGCCGAAAAAGATACTGGATGCGCTCCTCGGCCGGCGTGCGCCGCCATTCTGGATAGGCCGAAGCTGCTGCTTGGACCGCGACATCCACATCTTTCCGTGTTCCAGTTGGTACGCGCGCCAGCTTTTCTCCGGTCGCAGGATTAATTACGTTTGTGCAATCCTCAATATCGGAGGAGATCCAGGTCCCGGCGTAATTTCGCAATGAGTGTTGAACGCTTACGGTCATTTTTTCGTCACCAATGAGTTAAGTCGTACCTATAGCCCAGCGCGCCGATGCTCCCGCGCGCTTGAAAACATATCAAAACTTTTCTCGCCCGCCATCCCTCAAGCAATAAATTCCAGAAGCTTGAATCTCCAAAGTTCTCTCGTTATCATCCGTACGCCTTAAACGGCAGTCCGTTTCCAGGAGGCGGCAATGTCACGATCGCAACTACCTGCGGGGCGAAACCGTTCCGGCTCCACGATCGAATCCGAAGCGCCGAATTCTGGTACAACGAGGCGTTCGTTTCTGACCGGAGTCGCAGCGACTGGCGCGATCGCCGCCCTTTCAAACTCCATTCCGGCGTGGCCCCAGGGAGGTCCGGCGGTTTCGGGCAAAGCTGGCCGCATCGACACTCACCATCACTTCACAATTCCCAAATTGTTTGAGCTAAGCACGGCCAAGGGCGTCAATCAGCCAACTCTCAAGGGTTGGACTCCAGAAAAATCGATTCAGGAAATGGACCAGGGCGGGGTGGCTGCCTCAATCATTTCGATCAGCGACCCCGGTGTCTGGTTCGGCGACGATGCTGCGGCCTGCGCCCTGGCGCGCGAGTGTAATGAGTACGGAGCCAAAGTTGTTCGAGATTACCCGGGGCGCTTCGGCCAATTTGCCGTGCTGCCGCTTCCTGATGTTGACGGATCCTTGAAGGAAGTCGAGTACGCTATGGACACGCTCAAGATGGATGGCATCGGCGTGCTTTCCAGCTATCAGGGGAAATATCTTGGCAATCCTTATTACACGCCCCTGCTGCAAGAACTGAATCGCCGCAAAGCCGTCGTTTTTTGCCACCCCTTCTGCGCGGCCTGTGACGCTGAAGCCAAACTGACGGATGCGCAAAATCGCGGCGTTGAGTTTGTGTTCGATACGACGCGCACAATCTTGAGCCTGCTTAGCACCGGCGCCGTGACGCGCTTTCCCGATATTCGCTTCATCTGGTCGCATGGCGGTGGAACCGTTCCCTATATTACGAGCCGCCTTGCCGGCGCCGCGCAAAAACTGCCAAACGGACTCATTCCCGAACTCCAAAAGTTTTATTACGACACGGCGCAGGCTTTCAGTCCCTATACCTTGCCTTCGTTCAAGAAACTGGTTCCCGTATCACACATCGTCTTTGGTACGGATTACCCGCTTGGCGGCGGATCGGCCGCTCAAGTCGCCAAGGGATTAGCCGACAATGGCGGCTTCACTGAAGCCGAGATGCAGGCCATCAATCGCGATAATGCCCTGCAATTGCTTCCGCGACTGAAAGCGTAATCGCCGGCTTTCTGGTCTCTGGATCGGACGAAGCCTGAATTCCCCGCTGAATCTACGGCTTTTGTGGTGTGTTGCCCGTCGGCCGTGCAAATTTCGCTGCGTCAATCTCCACGTTTGCCCGCAGGTCCGTCAAGACGATCGTTGATCTTCCATCCGTCCAGGTCGTCTCGATTTTGAACGGCATCTTGACGCCGGAAACGTCGCGATAATCGTCATAATCAACTTGTATCGGATTAAGCCCCAGCGCCGTATCCGTATAGCGAACCTGCCGCAGCAGCAAACCCGTTTTCTTGTCGAAGTAAAACTTCACCGGTGTATTGTCCGGATTGCTGCCTTGAACAACGTCCACATCCTTGTCGGCAATCGATGTGGTGGGGAATCCGGTCTTCCAGTTCGTAAGCATCTGCTTGATCTGCCCCGGAAATGAGAGCATCGCATCGACTTTTGCTCCTTCCAGGTCACCCCCGGTCAGCATAAAGACGGGCACTGGCAAAAGCGTTCCTGCCGACGTGTTCCACGCGTTCTGTCCGTCAAAAACTCTTACGTTGTCGCCCGCGCGCAGATGCACGATCGTGGTGCGCTCATTCGGGGCCTTGGCATAAACCTCGACTGGGAATTTGTCTCCTTCCGTATCGAATCCCTCGTAGGTTCCTTTGCCCGCGAAACTCGTGACGCTCGCGAGCCGCTGAGTCCCCCCAAGCGCCTGGATATATTTGTTGAAAATCTGATCCGCCGAAACCGCTGCCGCGGAGGGATCTTCGGGAACTTCGAGTTCGTCCGGATCATCTGGCGGCGGGGTTCCATATTGCTCTGCGAGGCTTGGCGTCACCTTGGGACGCGCGTCACTGCGGTGGCACGAGTAGCATGTCACCATTCGCTTGCCCCCGAAGCTCGATTTATTCAACGCGTTCACCATCAGAATCATCTTGCGTGCGGTCTGCTTCATCGGCGTATCGTCGGCATATTTTTCGGCGCTTCCGGTGTGATGGCATTCGGAACAGTTCATGCTCAGCGCCGCCGCGATAAAACCCATCGTTTCCATGAATTGATCGACCGTTAGCCCGCGCAGCACCTGGATGTTCTTGAATACGTCATCGGCCATTAACGGCTTCTCTTGCGCTGCGGTTTGGCCTTTTGCTATTCCGGCCCCGAGAAGGCAAAGTGCCCCTACTTGCACAATCGATACGAAACGCGACGCGGCACCGCGGCTCATGGCTTCACTCCTCATTGTTTTCGCTTCGAGATCCTTGCCTTTTCGGAACGAACAAAAGGACAGCAGGCTTGTTATAAGAGCCGCGCCCGCTTTGTCAAGTTAAATGCGGACCGCCCCGGATCGTCCTGTTATTCGCGTTGGCTTGGACCTGCGGCTTGAAAATCATTGCAGGCAACTCCCACGAAAAGGATGCTTTCTGCCCGCCTCTTGTAAACGCCTTGACACGCTAAACCCGTTATGCCACCCTCGCTCAAAATTATCCCGACAAAGACAAGGATTATACGGGAGGCTGAATCGATGAGGCGCGCATCTCCTCCTTTCGTGCTGCTGATTTTGGGCCTGCTCGGTGCATCTCTGCCTCTACTGGCCCACCACTCAGTACTCGCGGAGTACGACAGCAAAAACCCCGTAACTCTCCGTGGCGTCATTACGCGTGTCTTGTGGATCAATCCGCACACCTTCTGGTACGTTGATACCAAGGACGCCAATGGCAACCTCAAACATTGGCAAGTGGAAGGGCCTTCCCCTGCCGAGTGGCGCAACGCCAAGGTAACTCGCGAACTGGCCGGCAAGCCCGGCGATAACATAACCATCGAGGTAATCGTCGGCAGATCGGATCCCACTCGCGCTCTGGGTCACAAGTTTACTTTCCCTGACGGTCACGTGATCCAGCTCAAGGGAGAGGGTGAACCAAACACAGTCGCGATTCCGGTGAAATAAGCGGCAGGAGACGCAAATGCTGAATCAGCCACTCAGGTATGCCCTTATGGGCGTCGCTGCCCTCGGATTGCTGTCGATGGCCGCGGCAGCGCAGCAAAGATCGGGACGACGGGATGATCAGGCGGCAGCGGCGCGAGAAAAGATCATACAAACCGCTGGCACCAAGCCCACACCGCGCACCTCTGATGGCCACCCCGATCTAAGCGGTATCTGGCTGCTGCCCGGAATCACCAGCAATGCTTTCGGATACGGCGGCCCTCCAGGTGAAGTGAGCGCGGACGGAAAAGAACACACCGTCTATTTCGACGGACGAGGATTTGTCGGCCAGTCTCCCACACCCAACCTGCCCCAGTACAAGACGCCGGAACTCAACGCCAAGCGCAAGGAACTCGATTCCACCGCGAATCACTCTGATCCGGCGCGCTATAGCTGCCAGGAAACCGGCGTTCCCCGCACCGGCCTGCCCGACAAAATTGTGCAAACTCCGAAAGAAGTGATTTTCCTCTATCAGCAGACGTTCGAAACTTCACCACCTGCCAGCAGCTTCCGCGTCATTCCCATCGACGGACGCCCGCACCGCACGAATGTAGATCCCTCCGCGATGGGAGATTCTATCGGCCATTGGGACGGCGACACGCTCGTTGTCGATGTGGAAAAAATCGACGAATCCACCTGGTTTTGCATGAAGGGCTGCTTCCACAGCGATGCAATCCATGTGACCGAGCGACTCACCCGCAAGGGCGACACGCTCACCTATCAGGCGACCGTCGAAGATCCCAAGATGCTCGCCAAGCCGTGGCAAAGCTATCCGGTAACCCGCGTTCTCGCCGGCCCCGATGCATCGCTTCCTCCCGACGTGCCCTGCATCGACAGCGACAAGCCGTATATTGACGATTCCAGCCACACCGCGCCGCTTTAGGGTTTTCGTTTCCCCCGCGCCGGAAGCACGGCTTGTCATCCCGAACCCAGCCGCGTCGTGCGCGAACGAAGGTGAGGGATCTGCTGTTTTGCCGTCCACCTGTGGTCATTCTCGGGTCGCTTCGGTGCGCAACGGCTCGCCGCAAGTACCGGGCAGGCGAAGAATCTCTCCGAACCGAAATCTAAATCGACATAGACGTTACGGTGATACCGAGCACGCCGACCGGACCATCACCTCATAAAAAAAACGCGCGGCCAGCCCGAAAAGGCTGGCCGCGCGGAAGTTTGCTTGTGCGTTGTCGCTAGAACGTGTACTTCAGCGCTAGCTGGATAACGCGCGGATTTACCGCAGTCCGGTCGATCACGCCGAAGCCGCCGCCGATATCTGCCGCATCGGTATCGGACGGGATGGCGAATTGCGGATGGTTAAACGTGTTGAAAAACTCGGCACGGAATAACAGTGATTGGCTCTCGCGCAATCCCCGGAAGGTCTTGGCGAAAGACATATCCCAGTTGTATTCGCCGGGGCCGAGGATATTGCCAAAAGCCATATTCCCAAACCCAGATCCGCCACCGACACCACCAATTGCTCCGATCGTTGGCGCGGCACAGAAAGCAGATGAGTTGAACCAGCCATCTCCCCCGTTCAAACCGCTCGTTACTCTCTGCACTGTGCTGCCGGCGGTGGCCACATTAGCCGCCGACATGCCGGAGCAGTAAGTGGGCTCAGTGATTTGCGAGGAACCGCCCGTCGCGCCGAATATCCCGCCGCCATTGCTATCGTTGATGTCAATTGGCTGGCCATTTTGAATGATGGTTACCCCCGACCACGTCCAGCCATTCGCCAAAACTCCCAGCGCTCCACTGTGTTTGCCAAACGGGAGTTCCCAAACGTAGTTGACGACCAGCCGCTGTGGCCGCACGAAATATTCCGGCGCATATACTTGAGCGATGTACGGGTAGGTGTTAATCCCCACGGGGCTCTGCTCGAAGCCGCGGCTCCAGCTATACGCCGCCTGGAACTGCAATCCATGTGAGATCTGTTTCCGCACCGTCACCTGGAGGCTGTTGAACTTATAGTTGTCGTTCGTCAGAAGCTCTTGAGCGCTCGTCCCCAAGCCGAGAATGGGAGCACGCAGGAAAGCGTTTGTAGACGTGTTCACAGTCACGTTATTAAGCGCGCAGCTTACGCACGGAGCTCCTACGCCCGCCAGTTGTGCGAGGTTGTATGGAGTCGATACAGGAGACCCATCTGCCGTCGGGCCATTGTTCTGGTTGCCTGGGGTAGCCTGATGAATACCGTGCGAGCCCACATAACCGACTTCAAGAACCCAAGTCGGCAAGAACTCGTATTGAACGTTCATGTTCCATTCGTAGGTCACAGGCACGGTGTTGTCCTGCCCCCAAGCCGTTGGCGCGATGTTTGACGCGGCATTACCAGTGCATGCCGGGACCGTGGCGCAATTTCCTGGCACGATCCAACGCGGCTGGAAACCGTAATAATTCCCACCGGCCGGAAAAAGTCCAGGTGGAATTGCCCACGGGTCATAAAGACTCGCCGCTGGTGAACCTTGCGCTGGCGGACCGTACATAGGATTACTGCGCGCCATCGGGCTCGCCAGATATTGTCCGGAAATCAGGTCATAAAACATGCCGCCGCCGCCGCGCACGACCAGTTTGTTGCTCGCGGTCGGTTGCCATGCGAATCCAAGCCGGGGCGCGAAGTCGTCCCACGGAGCATTATGTCGATAGGCATTATTCAAATTGCTCTGGTAAACGCCGGCCGGAATGAATGGACCGCTATAATTAGCGGGAAGGACGTAGCCTGCGAGCGTTCCTACAGGACCGCTGCCCGCAGCCGGCGGCGCTGCTATGACCGGGTTCGCCACCGTGCCCGCAAGTGCCGGCCAGAAAGTGCTGAAATTCCCAAGCGCTTGCGTCGGGAAATTATCCTTCTCCCAACGCAGCCCGAGATTGAGGGTAAGCCTCGGCGTGAGCTTGAGGTCGTCCTGCGCGAAAGCACTGAATAAAAGTTCGCGCAGATCGTATTGGACTAAGGGGTTCGCCGCGGTGGTGCCACCTACTCCGGTCATGTTGCTCTTTGCAGCGCCATTGCAGCCGTTCGGATTCGCGGCGCTCGGCGTAACAATGTTGCCGCTGCCGCAACCAGCTCTTCCAATTAAGAAGTCCTGGAATGAACTGAACGCCGGCTGTCCCACGGATCCCGTGTTGGAAATGGCTGCCACTTGAATCGGCTCGGCCTCAAATCCAAAGCGGAAGGAGTGCTTGCCGCGCGTCAACGATACCGAGTCGCCCGGCTCGTACTGGTTCATGCGTAAATGCGATCCGAAGAAAGGATGCGTCCCGAAATCAAATTGGGTTCCCGCGGGCCCGATATTGATGTAGGAAAGATTGTCCACTCCAGGCGTAAAGTCCACGATGCCGACCTGAGAATTGTGGAAGAGAACAGCTTCGCTGTTCACCGTCACGTTCCGTTGATATCCCAGATGAATTTCGTTGACGACGTTGTTTGAGAGAATCGACGTCAGCCTTAGAACGGCTCCGTGATTTGTCTTTTGCGTCGAGACCGTATTGCCCGGCACCGCATTGCCTGGTTCGAGCGCGTTCACCGCCGGGAAATTTGCATTGATCGGATCCGTTTCATATACGTAGCGCAGCGCGAGCGTGTGCTTGTTGTTGATGACGTAATCAAGATTTCCAAGACCCTGGTGATCTTTGAAGCCAGCCGGATTGCTGAACGTTGTCGGAGTTAATTTTGCCGTTGTTCCAGCTGGAGGGTTCGGCACAAAATAATTGCCGTTGGGTAACTTCAGTTGCAACATGCTTATCGCGATCGGGTTGATGTTGAAGAGTCCGGCTGGATCGCAGGCTCCCCCACACGTTGCCGGATTTTGAACGCCGACGCTCCCTTTCGTGCTCGGACTGAATGGGCTCATGTTTGTTGCAAGCTGTCTTATGAACGCCTGTGCCGCAGCATCGCATGCCGAGATACTGTACCATCCTGGATTTCCGCCATTACAGGTACCACGATTAACAGCGGGAATCGGAGGTAAGAGGTCGTTTGACGAACTGTAGCTGGCCAGTTCATTCTTCTGATCGTCTTCCTGATAGTTCACAAAAAAGAAAAGTTTGTCCTTTTTGATCGGCCCGCCCACTGCTCCACCATACACATTCGAGTTCAACTCGGGCTTTCGATTCGGCAGACCTGCTACCGCTTCGTTCCGCTGGAAAAAATACTCATTCGCATTCAGGGCTGTGTTGCGGAAGAACTCGAAAACCGATCCGTGGAAGTTATTGGTACCCGACCGCGTAATCACGTTTACGTTTGCGCCCGGATTCCGCCCGTATCCAGCGTCATAGCTCGATGTCTGAATCTTGAATTCGGCAATCGCGTCGGGATTGGGCATGGCAAATGTGCCGTTCAGCGTTCCTTCAGTGACGCCGCCCAAGCTCATGTAGTTGTTTACCGTGACGCCGTCTTGTTGGTAGGTGTTCTGCCCCGTCGAGCCGCCGTTCACCGCCATGTTCGTCGCGCCCTTGCCGATTGTGGTGGCATTGCTCACATTGGCGCTCACACCGGCGGACATCGCCAGCAAATTCGTATAGTTCCGCGTATTCAGCGGCAGCCCCGCGACCACCGCCGCATTGGCAACCGTACCGAGCGTCGAATTCTCGGTCTGCACGGCAACGACTTCGCCCTCAACGGTAACCGTCTGCGCCTGCGCCCCTACCTCGAGGTTGCGATCGAGTTGCGCCGTCTCCGTCACCGCGACAGCCACTGAGGGAATTTCCTGAGGTTTGAAGCCCATCGCCTCAATCTTCACGCGATAATTTCCCGGCGGCAGCAGGCTGAACCTGTACGTGCCGTCCGCGGCAGTCATCGTCGTTCGCACGGCGCCGGTATCGGCGCTCGTCAGCGTTACGGTGGCGTTAGGCACCACCGCGCCCGACGGGTCTTTAATCGTTCCCGTCAGCGCTCCTGTTCCTGAGCTCTGTGCATTCAGCGATTGCAAACCTAGGAAGGACGCAAACAAAAACAGAACAGCGATAACTCTCCACTTCATGCGGAACCCCTTTCGTTCGAACGACGCTTGGAATATGTCGTTTGTCGACGCGTTCTGCGCAACCCCAAATGGCGCACTTGTTATAGCAGGAAGCGTTCTTTGTCAAGCTAAATTGGCGCGTGAACCCTGATTTCAGCCGCAACGACACAATAATTTGACAACACACTGCCCTGCTCCTCGTTCGGGGCCCAATTTCTTCTTTCCTTTTCCTTTCCGGCGACGGCTGCGAATCCGCATCCTGGCCGCTTGCCCAGCGCGCTCATTCGCGTGTATATTCCGGCCACTGGAAACGGAACGAGGACCTTTAAAACACAAGCGATGAAGCTTTCGTTGAAACAATGGAGCGGTGGGTTTCTGACACTCGCTGTTTGTATGCTGAGCGTATCCGCGGCTTGGGGCCAAAACACCGCGACTGCACAAGCCCCAAGCGCCAAGCCCCTCATGGCTGAAGACGTCTTCAAAAACGTCCAGGTGCTCAGAGGCATTCCCGTTGACGAATTCATGGCGACGATGGGCTTCATCGCCGCCTCGCTTAGCTTGAATTGCCTCGATTGTCATACCCAGGATAGCGGCCGCGATCCTGCAAAATATGCCGAAGATACCCCTATCAAGCAGACCGCCCGCAAGATGCTGCTGATGGTCCGCCAGATCAACGCGCAGAATTTCGGGGGCGTCCGCACCGTTACCTGTTACACCTGTCATCGCAGCGACGTCGCTCCGCGATTCACGCCCAGTCTGGCGGAACAATACGGAACGCCTCCCGACCGCGACCCTAATGACGTCGAATTTGCGCAGCAGCCCGACCCGAAAGCGCCCAGCGCTGACCAGATCCTTGACAAGTACATCCAGGCGCTCGGCGGAGCGCAGCGCCTGGCGATGCTCACCACTTTTGCCGCCAAGGGCACGTATTCCGGCTACGACACCGATTTCGCGAAGAAGCCCGCCGAAGTTTATGCCAAAGCTCCTGGTCTTCGGACTACGGTCATCCATCCCCCGATCGGTGAAGGCACCACAGTCTTCGATGGACAAAATGGCTGGATCGCTGAAGCTAATTCCCTGCTGCCGTTGATTACGCTCACCGGAGGCGAATTGGACGCGGTCACACTGGAAGCCGAACTGGCATTTCCCGCAAGAATTAAGCAATATCTCACTGGCTGGCGCTCGGATTTTACTCCGGTTACGCTGGGCGACCGCAATGCCTTGGTCGTTCAGGGAACAGCGCCTCGCGGATCGCGTGTAAAATTATTCTTTGATCAGGATTCAGGTCTGCTGGTGCGGGCGGTGATGTTCACAAACACCGTGATCGGCTTGAATCCCAGAGAAATCGACTACTCCGATTACCGCGATGTCGCCGGTGTGAAACTTCCCTTTAAATGGACCGACGTCTGGACCGACGGGCGCTCTGAATTCGAAATGACCGACATTCAACCCAACGTGCCAATCGATGGCTCGCGATTTGCGAAACCTGTGCCGGCGAGGCCGTCGAACCAGTGATGGGCCAATTCCCTAAGGAGGAAACTTGAAACGTCTATTTTTCTTGTTCGCGATCGCGATTCTTTTGCCGGGCTTTTCCACCAATGTGAGGGCTCAGGGAGAACTTGCCGTCCTTGCGCCCGGCCCAATCCGGGAACCGTTCAATAAGCTAGTCGCGCAATATGAGATGAAGTCGGGCAAGAAGGTTAAAGTGACATACGCCGGCGGCGTTCCCTCGCGTCAGCAGGTTGCCGCGGGAAAGGGCTTGGATGTCGATGTGCTCTTTGCTCCCTTCCCCGACGTCCTGAAGACCGGGAACATCGACCCGAAGAGCGCGACCGTCGTGGCAAGGGTTCGCTTGGCGCTAGCGGTGAAGAAGGGCGCGCCCAAGCCGGATATCTCCACCCCCGCTGCGGTAAAGAAGACCTTGCTGAACGCGAAATCAATCGCCTCAGTGGATCCTGCAATAGGCAGCGTCGGCGGAATCGCCCAAGCCTGCCTTGATAAACTCGGCATCGCCGACCAGGTGAAGCCGAAGCTCCAATGGGTAAAAACCGGCGGTGTGGTGCAGGACCAGGTCGCTAAAGGTGAGACCGAAATCGCCCTCGGTCCTTATCTAAGCGATATGGATAATCCCGGCATCGATGTCGTGGGAGCGCTGCCCCCGGGCGCTTCGACTCCCGTCGATATCACGGGCTTCATTTCCAACAGCCTGAAAGACACAAAGGATGCGAAGGCTTTTCTCGCCTTTTTGCGATCGAAAGAAGCTGCTCCAATTTGGGAGGAAGCCAAAGTCTTCCCGGTAACGAAGTAGAATGCAACACAACGACACACGGTAGGGGCGGTTGTCCGAGTTCTCGTTCCGCCCCTCGACAGGGATCAGCCGCGGCGCCAGCGCCTCGAGCCGATAAAGCTCAATCAACGGCGATTCGGTCTTTGATTCTCGCGTACGCGGATTCCGACATTACCCCGCGTCTGACGAGTTCGCGTTTATCATGATATGGCCGGGCACCGGCGATTCGCTGTGCCTCATCAGCGCTGATTCCAGGCAAGTTCTCCAACCGTCTGAGGCTGGCCGAATTGAGATTGACGGGGTGAGTGGGTTCTCGGAACCAGCCCTCGATGAATCCTTCGATTGCGGCCACCGTTTCGTCCGCCGCCCATTCTGCCGCATCTCCCAATTTTTGTGCCGTCCACTCCAACTCTGGTTTCATTCGCTCCGTGGCTCTCGCTACGGCCTCGCGCGTTTTGTCGCCGCGCTTTGCCTCCGATGACTGTGATTGCGGAGCGCAACCTGCTAACAAAATAGCGCAGGATATGCACACCAGAAGTTTGCGAATACAAGCCATTGAATTGAACCAGCTGGAGCCGTCACTAAATTTGATGCCCTGCCATCGGCCGGTGATTCACGGACGCGGAATGAATCGCAACCGGCCAAATCCGTATCCGTCAGTACAGTTCGCAAAATAGCGTAGCCAAAGGTTCCTGAGGTGAGAAACAAGTGGTTGACTGCGCCGTGGGCCGGGAGCATTGTATGATTGATCAGCCGCGTAGAAGCCCTATCTTCTGGAGGTACAATGAGATGTCGCAGCAAACCAAGCCACTTATTAGAATCGCTCCGAATACTCCTACTTTCGATCTCCCCGTCCTGGTAGGTCTCGAGGAAGGCTTCTTTGACGAAGCAGGGATCGAAGTTCGTTACTCAGCGCGATACGAAGATAGGAATAAGACGCTCACCGAACGTGAAGTCTTGTCCAGAATGAAAGAATCCCTCTACGAGTGTGGCTCTGCCGATACTTTCAATCTTTGCGAGTGGGGAGGAATCGACCGCGTCGAACGTGGATCGCGCGGCGCGCGAATCGCGGCTCTGCGCGCGGCAGTCACGGCTCAGGCGATCCTCTCATTCGACGAATCCTTGCAAATTCCTCGCGATCTCGCGGGCGTTGCAGTGGGACTGAACGAATACACGGGCTCTCACTACACGACTCTGCAAATGCTTGAGGGCGTAATAGGCCGGGATAAGATCGTTACTCAGCACATCGGTGCACCACAGGCGCGTATGGAAATACTGCGGAAAGGAAGCCCCGTCCGCGCGGTAACTTTGATGGAACCCTTCATCAGCCTGGCACTGAAAGAGGGTGCGCACATTCTCGCCGCAACTTTCTATCGCGGCGCGGAAGTAATTTCACCCACTCTCAGCGTCGAGCAACGCGACGCCTATCTAGGCGCAATTAACAAATCCGTGGATCACATCAATGCCAACTTCGGGCGCTACGCCCACTATATCGTGGAGCCCACAAAAGGCCGGTTGGCGCCGGAGGAACTCAGCCGCGCCTTCGTTCGCTATGGTCACGTCCATCTGTACGACCCGGAGGTCTTTAATCAGGCTTATGCCTGGATGCAATCCTGGGGACTTTCCAAGGGGAAGAACGATCACGACACAATCGTGGTCAGTTGAGCAACTCCCAGGCTGCGTTTTCGCTGCTGAATTAAACGGCGCGGGCGACGGGGACCGCCAACGGCGCGCGTGGGTCTTTTCGGTGCCCTTCCACATTCCCGACAATAAAAACGAAAGAAATAGCGCCGAACAATGCCATCGAGCCGGCGACCATGAATGACGCCACAAAAGATCCGGTGGCACTGACAAGGTAGCCGGTGATGATTGGCGCCAGCATTCCCGCCAGATTGCCAAACAGGTTTTGGATCGAGGTCAGTGAGGCGACTGCCGATGAAGGGGCCAGATCAATCGGCAGCGAATTCACCGAGCCTGTCGTGGTGCGCAGAAAGGCCACGCAGAGAGTCACAAGCGTGACTGCCAGCCAGGCCTGCTGAACGAAAACCGCCGCGATTACCGTCACCGTCGAGCCGATTAATCCTAAGCCGATGATGCTCTTCCGCGAGACTGTCAAGCTAACACCGCTCGCAATAAGGTAATCCCCCAGCCAGCCGCCCAGTAAAGTGCAAAAGACGCCCACCCAAAAAGGCAATGCCGCGACCACTCCGGATTTCAGCAGTGTCATCTTGCGATCCAGCACTAAATATGCGGGCAGCCACGTGATAAAGAAAAAATAGGCGTACAGATAGCCCATCTGGCCCAGCGCAATGCCCCACGTCGACCGATACCGGAAAAGCGAAAGCCAGGAGACGCGCTGATCGTTACTGCTCGCATGATGACCTTGTGCGCGCGGTGTGCCGGTTTGTCTGTCCGGGTAAAGGCGAAACCACGCCACGGTCCACAGTAAACTGCCGGCGCCAAGGCAATAAAAGACAGCCTGCCAACCCAAGTGCGCCAAAACAAATGCCGCTATTACCGCGCCTGCCGCCAGGCCGAGCGGGTTTCCGGAATGCACCACGGCGATCGCTCGGGTGCGCTCTTTGAAGCTGAACTCTCGCGACACGGCTCTGGCCACGGCGGGAAACAACATGCTGTGGCCGAAGCCAAAGATCATACGCATGAGGAATAGGGAAACGGCTGCACTGGCAAGCGGCAACGCGAGAGTAGACAATCCCCAAACAACCGAACCCACTCCCATCACAATCCACGCGCCAAAGCGATCCACAATGGGCCCTATCAGAAACAGCGTTCCTGTATATGACCAGTTCCAGCCGGAGAGGATATAACCCATAGTCTTGGGAGAAAGGTGATACAACGCCATCAGCGTGGGCGCCGCAACACCAAAGGCGAAACGGATGCTGTGTGCGAAAAGCATCGCCCCCCACAATAATGCCAAGGTCGTCGCCTTCTTTGACCGCTCTGTTGTCGCGCTCATTTTTTCCGATCTAAACGAGATGCTCGTAAAACTGGTGTTCGTGAAATTCTGAGAAGGGCCTTCGTCTCAGCGCTTCTCCGGCTTGCTCTGTTTCTTCGGTGTTTCCCGCAAGTGCGCCACCTCCGTATTCATCCGCACATCGCTCCTGCGTCGCGTTGCAAAGAGCTTGCCGGTTTCAAAATAGTCGCCGTTCACCGCCAGTTCAGCCGCACGTTCGAGCTCCTCTGGCCACTCACCAAGGGAATAACCGAACCAGGGTGCCTCCGGCTTTAGTTTCGGCAGTCCCAATTCCTCCCAGATTTGTTTCGCGCGCTCCATGAATTCGCGTTTGGGAAGCGAAATGGGCGGGAAGTTCTCTTTCAAGGTCGCGTCGATGAGCACGGAAGCATCCTGCCCTTCGTTTCGGCTGCTGCGCGGCCCGTGCCCCTGATCGCGGTGCCGCAAAATCTGTAGATCCAGATCCGGATTCGCACGATACGACATGGCCCAAAGCAGGGCATCTGCATTGTCCGGATCGATATCGTCGTTCACAGCGATGATGTATTTTCCTGTCGACCTAAGGTACGCGGCCGCCCCGTAGAGTGCCCGCCAAATTTCCGTCGTTGCCGCAGTTCGTTCCATCACCAACACCAGCACTTTTCGAAGGTTCGTCAGGGGCTCGTGCATCGAGACCCGCCGGACACCACGAATCCCCAAAGTATTCCGCAGATGTCGAAGAAACAGGGGTTCCATTCCGAGCCGTTTAATCAGGCTGGACTCGCTCGGTGTCACCTGAGAGATGATCGAAGTCAAAATCGCTTCGCGACGCCGCGTGATGCAGGTGATGTCCATGAAGGCATTGTATTCCTGCAAATTGACGTGTCCGTGGGATTCGCCAAAAGGCGCCTCCGGCTCGAGTTCCTCCGTATTGATCAACCCCTCGATCACGATTTCAGCCTCAGCAGGGACGAGAAGATCGACCGTTTTTGCCTTTACCACGTTGATCGGCGCTCCCACCAGACCGCCGGCGACCTGCAATTCATCCATGTTTTCGGGAAGTTTCTGAGCAGATGCAAACGCAATGCACGGCGGACCACCGAGGATCACCGCCGCCGGGAGTTTCTGGCCGCGAGACTTCTTTTTCTCCCAGTGAACATAGATGCCGGGCCTCAGTTCAAGCGAGGGATTCATGCCCAGGCGTCGTGGAGCTTTTACCTGGCCGCGGTAGATCCCCATATTCTGAATGCCTGTGTCGGGATCTTTGGTGATGTATTGCGACAGCGTCGTGTACGGCGCTACATCCCAACCTGGTGTGGAGATGGGGATAGGAATCCCGTCGAGCCCGTTCGCCGGTTTGTCGAGTGCTTCTCCCAGGATGACGATCTCGTGACAGGGAGCCTGACTAACGACCTGCGGTGGGATCGGCTTGGCCAAAGCTCGCTGCCAGACCTCATTGACTTCCTCCAGCTCGCAGCCCATTCCCAACCGATAGATCTCTCGGTTTGCGGCTAGGGCCCCGATCACCACAGGAATGTTGTATTTGCGGCCCTTGCTGTCCGTGACATTTGTAAACAGAAAGGCCTTACGGTCTTTCTCTTCAATACCTCCGCGAAATTGCCAGCGGACGAGCGGATGCATCTCGGTATCTTTATTGATGGGCCGATCGACTGTGATTAGCAATCCGGCTCGGTCGAGCCTCTTCAGGTGATCGTGTAAATCGGGATACGGCCGGTCTTCAGACGAACTTTCGTTCTTAACCCCGCTGTTTAGAAGCGTGCGTTCCGGCGGCATCTTCAATGTCGTAGGCGTGATTATAGGCTGAATCCGGCCTTGCTCGCGAGGCAGGCGGCGGTGTTCACGCCTTGGCGGCGTGCGGCCTCAACATCTGCCGGACCTTGAAACCAACACACTTACTCTGTCGCTTCATCGGCGGAAAGTTCAGATGGTTCTTCTTCAGTGACGGGTCCAGGTTCATAGCCTCTTTCGAAAACCGAAACTCCAACACCGACAACAATCACGACCAGGCACCCGATCACGTTGTACCAAAGAAAAGAGATTTTCGTGAAGGCCGCAGCAGAAAAAATCGCCAGCTCTCCGCAGATAACCCCGTAGAAGGCGCCGTTCCCGGTAACTTTCTTCATTGCCGCGAGCGCGAAGACCCCTAGTAACCCGCCATAAAACAGCGATCCCAGGATGTTGACGGCTTCGATCAGCGATCCTAGGTTTCTTCCAAGTCCTGCGGTCGTAACGGCATATATGCCCCAGAATATCGTCGCGAATTTTGCCGCCCACAAGTAGTGATGATCGGACGCGTTTTTGCGGAGATGCCGCTTGTAGATATCGATAATCGTTACGGTCGCCAGCGAATTGATCTCCGACGACACGCTCGACATCGCGGCGCCTATGATTGTCGCCATAATCAGACCGACAACGCCCGCAGGCAAATAGTGGGTAACGAACGTCAGGAAAATATAGTTGGTATCGTTGAACTCACCGCTGTTTGTCTTCTTGGCAAGACTGATAGCTTCGGCTCTGGCCGCGTTGAACTCTTGCTCTGCATGCTGGTATTGCTCTGTTGCCTCCTGAGGTGGATCAATGCTTCCCGGATTGGCCTGCGCGAGCCGGGTGGCCGCGGCTTTGCGTTCCTCAAAGGCAGCATCGTAGTGCCGCACAATTCGTCCATAATCCGAGCTCGCCTCCATTTGCGGCATGGCGCTTGGATCGAAAACCACCGGCGGCTTTTGGAAGTTGTAAAAGGAGAAAACCATAGCACCGATAAAGAGGATGAACATTTGCAGCGGTATCTTCGCCACCCCGTTGAACAGCAGGCTCATACGGCTGTCCTTCAGTGACTTGCCGGTGAGATAACGCTGCACTTGACTCTGGTCGCATCCGAAATAGGCGAGCGCCAGAAACATTCCGCCCAGCAATCCACTCCAGATGTTGTAGCGGTCGTTCCAGCTGAATTGCGGTACCAGCATGTGCAGCCGGCCTGCAGCCGCTGCCACTTTCACGGCTCCCAGTGGACTGACTCCACGCGGCAGCAGCCAGAGTGCCGCTCCAAACGCTGCGAACAAGCCGAACGTCATCACGATCATCTGCGGAAATTCCGTCCATGTTACGGAGACGACCCCGCCAATCGTCGTGTAGAGCACCGCTAAGACCCCAACAATCAGGATCGTGATGCGGTCGGGCCATCCGAGGATGAGGCTAAGGACAATGGCCACGGCGTACAGCGAAATGCCAATGGCTAATCCTCTTTCAATTAGAAAAATTGTGCTGGCAAGCGTTCGGGTCTTCGCGTCAAATCGCCGCTCCAGGTATTCGTAGGCGGTATAGACGTTCGCGCGATGGAATAAGGGCACCAAGGTGACCGACAGGATGACCATCGCGATTGGCAATCCGAAATAAAACTGCACGAATCGCATGCCGTCGACGTAGGACTGCCCAGTTGTGGAAATGAAGGTGATGGCGCTGGCCTGCGTCGCCATGATCGAAAATGCGATGGCATACCAGGGCATCGCATTGCCGGCCCGCAGGTATTTCTTGACGGTATTGGAGTTGCGCCCTCGCCAGATGCCGTAGCCCACCACCAGGGCCAGGCAACTGATCAAAACAAACCAGTCCAGCGGGCGCATAAGTTACCTTGTTTTACTCTAGCACACTCCTAATTCCTTCTTTGTTCAGTGTGACGCGCGCGAAGACCGGTGTTCGTCCTCAGAATATGAACTTCAAACCAAACTGTATCTGCCGGGAAGTCGTCGTCGTGCTGGTAATGCGCCCCGCCGACGGGTTGATTTTGCCCGATGAAAAGACGGCCACATTGGGGACGCCGAAGTTCACAACGTTGGTGATGTTGAAAAATTCGGCCCGAAACTCCAAGGTCTCGCTTTCCTTGATTGACGTGGTCTTGAAAAGCGAGAAATCGAAATCGGACATGCCCGGGCCGTTGATTATTCCGCGACCCGCGTTGCCCCAGGTTCCTGCGGTCGGAAGGCTAAAGGCGGTTGGGTCGAACCACTGGTTGACCGTGTGGGGCAGCGCGTTGCCCTGGAAGTTTGGATTTAAGTTAGGCCGATCCGGGTTCCTGGCATCGCCATTCCCCGACTGGTTCGACCCGACGAGGGGTGTGACGGGAAAGCCGCTTAGCACGGTAAGAATGCCGTTCATCTGCCACCCGCTGAGCAACTTGTCTGAGACGCCGTGTAACCCGGTCAGGAATCGCCTGCCGCTGCCGAAAGGCAGTTGGTAACTGAAATTGCCGCTCACCTGGTGCTCGAAATCCAAGGCGGAGCGACCATAGTCCCTTAAGGGATCGAAGCGGTCCAGGACGTTTTGCGTCTGGTTCGTAGCCTCGTTGGAAGACAACCCCGAGCCGTCGTCCAGATTCCTTGAAAACGTATAACTGCCGCGGAAAGTGAAGCCGCTGCTAATCCGCTTTGTCAGGTCCACTTGAAGCGCGTTGTAATTGCTAACGCCCTCGGTATACCAGAAAAATCCGTTCCCTAGATACGGATCGGGGCGACCGTTCGGACCGAGAGAGGGAATATATTGCGTGCCCGTCGGCACGAGAGCTGGAGGCACTTTGGTGGGATCCATAATGCCCCCAGCCAGGCAGCCGGCAGCATTGGAACAGATTTGCGACGGAATCGAGTTCGGGTCCACGCCGATAAGGTTATGGTAGCTGTGGGAACCCACGTAGCCGATGCGCAGGGACATATTCTGGCTGAGAGCCTGCTCTATGGAATAGTTCCATTCCACGGCCGTGGGGGTCTTCGCCCCGGCGTCAACACCTCGGCCGGCATAGGTAGTGCAGGGCTTCGGCACCCCCGGTCCGCACCCCGGTGGCAAGGGCGTGGTGCTGGAAACTGGGATCAAGTTGGGAAGTACAGCGGGCTGAAAAGAAAACTGCGCGTTGAAAGGAGGCAGGACGCCTAGTTGAAAACTGAGATCGTCTAGGAGCGTGTAATAGATGCCGAATGCCGCACGCATCGACGTCTTCCCGTTGCCGAACGGGTCGTAGGCCATCCCCACCCGGGGACCGAACAACTTCTTTGCGTTGTTGACAGGAAAAGCCGAGTTCCCCACTGTAGGGGTGTTTTCCAATACGCCGTTTGCATCGGGAAGGAACTGGGAAGCGCGTCCGTACTTCTCATTCCAACCATCTGTAAATTCATGCCGGAGACCCAGCCTGAGGGAAAGATTGGGCCGTAACTGGATGTTGTCTTGCGCGTACCACGCGCCCTCCCATTGGCGCCAGTACATGACACTGGCCTGAGGGGCGCCGGTGAATAATGTGGCTTGTCCCTGCAAAAATGTGGTCAAACTGGCAAACGTGGCCTGGCCCAATTGATAGTCCCTGGAGTTCGCATTCACTTGCATCCGCTGTGCCCAGCCTCCGAAGCTGAACTGATGCTTCCCACGGATGATCTGCACGTCGTCTTGCCCCGTGAAGAGATTCCTGATGTTGAAAACATTCTCTTGAAGGCCTGAAACTCCTGCCGGAACGATCGAGGATGCGAAAGCCTGGGCGGCGGTGCCACCCCCGATGACAAAAGCTCCCGGCTCCTGCCCTTGCATCATCTCCAGATTCGGCGGGACGGGTCCAAGGGGGGACGGATTCTCGAAGAACCTGGAGCGGGAAAAACCCACCCGCACCGTGTTGATGAGACTGGGAGAAAAAGTGTGCGTTTCTTGCGCGCTGATGACCTGAGCACGAGTAGCTACAACGTTGCCAAAAAGAGGGTCGGCAAAAGGCGTAAGCGCGCGGCCGTCATCGAAAGTATCCGACACGCTGACGTTGTCCTTCTGGGAGAGGTTCTCGTCAAATCTGACCGTCCCGAAGTCCTCCCGAATGGACTGCTTCGGGTTGGCGGAGTACTGAGCTATGCCTCCGCCGATGTCTGGTCCGTTAGGCTCTGGCCACAGAGCCATGAACGGGAGCATGCGCGTGTCCAGACTGGGAACTTTAATCAGGCTGTTATTGGGTCCGATCGGCAAAACTCCCTGGCGCGCCTGATCGTTGGGAACGAACACCACGTCGGTGAGCGCAAGGCGCTGCCGCTCTCCTTCGTAGTTCACAAAGAAAAAGGCCTTATCTTTTTTAATTGGACCGCCCAATGATCCGCCAAACTGATTCCGCTGAAAGGGGGGGACCGTGCTGGAGTCGAAAACGTTCCTGGCATCGAAAGCGCTGTTGCGCACGAACTCAAATACGGAACCGTGCAACTGGTTAGTGCCGGATTGGGTGACGACGCTGACGTGCGCCCCGGCTCGTTTGCCGTATTCCGCAGAGTAGGCGTCGGTCAGTACATTGAACTCACGGACGGCGTCAATGCCCAGTAGTTCCCCGCTGACGCCTCCCGGCGTAATGCCAATACTGGTGCTGCCCGTATATTCGATCCCGTTCAGCAGAAAGAGATTCTCCAGCGGGCGGCGGCCAGCCACAGTGAAATAGTTCCCTCCTCCCCCTGAGGCCGCATTGCCTTTGAGTGCTGTGTAATTGATGGCTCCCGGATTAAGCGTTATCAAATTGTCGAAACTGCGCCCGTTTAACGGCAAGTCCTTGACTTGCTGCTCCCCGACCAGACCGGAAAGTTGCGACGTGGTTGTATTCACGACCGGAGTTTCTGCCGTGACGGTCACCTGCTGCGTGATCTCGCCGACCTGCATTTGTAAGTCCACGACAGCTTCTTGGGCCACCGCCAGCGAGATTCCTCTCCGGATGACTGTCTTGAAGCCGGGCTTCTCAGCCCGTACTTCATAGTGACCTACAGCAAGCGAGAGGACACGGTAGTTCCCAGCCTCGTCGCTCGCCACCAGGCGGGATGCCCCGGTCTCGGTATCATTGACAGCTACCGTCACAGCCGGTATCGCCGCGCCCGACGCGTCTGAGACCCTTCCGGAAATCGAACCGCCAGTTAGCTGGCCCAGTGCCTGTTCGGCCAAGCAACAACAGATCACCAGGCTCCAGAATTTCCAAAAGTTTCCTCCCCAGCTTAGCCTGAACATGTGCGTTCTCCTTCACGGGTGTTTTTGTGATCACGACCCGAATGACCTTCGTGGTGACCCTCCCGGCCAGGAATCACTTGCACTCTTCAGTAGTTCCCAGCGAGGAAGACGTTCGTCCGTCCCCAAAAGAAATTTGTTCTCCTAAATTTCGGGCAAGGCAAAAGAACTATGGACCCGCACGATCTCAGTTCCCCGGCGAGCGGGCTCGATGGCGCGTGGGTAACACCACCCATAGCTGTGTGTCAAGGAAAAATGTGATTCTGTCGATTCGTACCCTGCGACGACAATGGTTCACACGCAGACGACGCGTTGCATCCACGCATGCACGATCCATGCTGCGAACGTCCGATGCCGTCACCACCACTCGCCCTAGATCGGGCTTGCTTGCGCTGAGAACGTTTATCTAGAATACGCGGCAGAAACTCCCCGGATTTTCTTGGAGGGTCACTGTGACCAATAAGCTGGCGACGCCTGTCGTCGTCATCATTCTTTTCTCGCTGATCGTTTCCGTGCCACTGTTCGCACACCACGGCAATGCCGCATACGAAGCGAAAACCGTCACGTTGAAAGGGACTGTGACAGCGTGGCTTTGGACTAATCCACACGTCCTGTTGAAGATGGATGTTAAAGACGACAGCGGCAATCTCGTCCACTGGGTGGGCGAATTAGTTGCTCCCTCCAACATGATTAATTTTGGGTTTACTTCCGGAACCTTGAAGCCTGGCGATGAGATCACCGTCATCACCAGCGATGTCGCCAGGAGCGGCGCGCCTATCGCTCGACTCGCTCAAATCGTGCTCCCCAATGGCCAGATCATGAAAACCCAGGGAAAATATGACGGCAACGAGAATGCTCGAAAAGATCACGAAGCGAATGCGGTGAAATAAAGGAACGAATAACGCAAACAAAAGGAATGGCGATGCGTAAGTGCTTTTTACTTCTTCTCGTAAGTGCCCTGATTATGCTCCTTCTCTCCTCGCCAATGCCCGCGCGTGCGCAGAAGTCAGCCCCCGTCGATCCAGACGATCTCGAAGTTCACGTCGACGGCTGGAATCGGCCCATCCCGCGAATGGACCAGGTTCCCAAGAGTTCAGCTCCTGCTCCCAAGCACGATATTTCTGGCACTTGGGAGCCCGCCGAGGGCTGGCGAAATGGCGTTCAGGCCCAGGGTGCTTACAACTACCCGATGGATGGCAAGCACCCTCTGCCGTTCACGCCCGAGGGTGAAAAAGCGTGGAAAGAGCATAAGTATGGCGATGGCTACGGATCTTATCCGCTGAATGAAGTGAACGATCCTTTCAAGATGTGCGACCCTATTGGCTTTCCTCGTGTCAGCCTGCACGATCTACGGGCTATCCAGATCGTCCCCACCCCGAAAAAGACCCTCGTCATCTATGAAAATGATCAGGTGTGGCGCTCCATCTGGACGGATGGTCGCCCTTTCCCCAGCATTACTGAGCCGCGCTGGTATGGCTACTCAGTAGGCAAGTGGCTGGACGACTACACATTCGTTGTCGACACAGTTGGCATGGACGAAAGGACCTGGATCGATAACGCCGGCCGCCCTCATACGAAAGATTTAAAAGTGCAGGAAGAATTTCATCGTGTGAACCACGATCTGATGCAGATTACACTCACGATTACAGATCCCAAATACTACACAAAGCCCTGGAATGCCCTCGACAAGTACCCCATGCGCTTACAGTCGGACACATTCGACATCCGCGAGATGGTCTGCTCCGAGTCTGAGGCGGAAATCTATAATAAGGAAATCGCCGAAGAAGCCGCCGCTGAGCAGAACCAGAAGAAGAATACAAAAGAGAACAGCAAATAGCCGGCGCGGTTGCGCGACACGCTGGGGGATGCCTCGGAGAATCCGCGGTTCATCCAGACAGTCGCACGCCGCGGGTACAAATTCATTGCCCCCGTCAGGTTGCCCGCCGGTGAATCTTCGCCGGAAACCGGCCCGACAACAAAGGCCTCAGCATGGCCTTGGGCTCACCGCTGGATTTCCGCGGCGCTCGCGGGGCTTCTTGGTGTAGCACTCCTGCTGGTCGTGGTGTTTGGATTTGACATTTCCGGCGCACGCGAGTGGCTACGCAGCCTAACCTCACCGATCCGTTGGCTCGCGGTACTTCCGCTGCAAAATTTATCGAATGATCCTCAGCAGGACTATTTTGCCGACGGAATGACCGATGAATTGATTACGGAGTTGGCGCAAGTCGGCACCCTCCGCGTGATATCGCGCACGTCGGCCATGTCTTACAAGGGCACGAAGAAGACCCTGCCCCAGATCGCCCGTGAGCTAAACGTGGACGCGGTGCTGGAAGGCTCGGTTGTTCGTTCGGGAGACCGGGTCCGGATCACAGCTCAGCTCATACAGACGCAAGGGGATCGCCATATTTGGGCGCGCAGCTACGAACGCGATCTCCGCAGCGTTCTCGCTCTCCAAGACGAGATCGCTCGTGACATAGTCGGCGAAGTGCGCGCGAATTTACGTCCCGCTTCGTCCGCTCGCCAGGTGAATCCGGAATCCTACGAAGCCTATCTGCGCGGACGTCATGATCTGAATAATGCGACCTCGGAGGCGGAACTGGAGAGCAGCATCTCCAATTTCCGGCTTGCGATTGCCAAGGATCCTCAATCGGGACTGGCGTACTCAGGGCTAGCGGTGGCGTATGCAGCTCTGGCTGATTTCTATCGTGCGCCCAAGGAGGTCATGCCCGAGGCAAAAGAGGCAGCGACACGTGCACTGCATCTCGACGAGACTCTTTCCGAAGCCCACGACGCACTCGGATGGGTGGAATTTGCCTATGAGTGGAACTGGCCACTAGCGGAACAACATTTGAAGCGTGCACTGGAGTTGAACCCGGACAATGCGCTGGCGCACGATCACTATGCATATTTTCTCGCCTCACTCAAAGGTCAGGAAGAGGCGTTCGCCGAGAATCAGCTTGCGCGGGAACTTGATCCCTTTTCACTGACGATTTTGGCCGACAGCAGTTTCTATTTCTACATGGGACGGCAATACGACCGCGCAATCGAGCAGGGACAGAAAGCCCTGCAACTCGATCCTAACTGTTACACCTGTCGCACCTACGTTGCGCTGTCCGAGGTGCAGAAGGGACAATTCAAGGAAGCTACTGTCGTTGCCACATCAATGGGAGCAGCCTCCGGAAACTTGACCGGTTCAATTTCCTGTGTTTGTCGCAGCGCGGTGTAACCGGTTGCGACTTCGTACGGACACACGTATCGCTGCGTCATCTGAACCTGGAGGCTCTTTTCCAAACCCCTGGCGCGAGTCGTTTCCCCGGCAAGCGCTAATATGCTAGGACGACGCGTTCAAATGGCTGCAAAAGTCTTATGAGGCGCACTCCATCTGCGCGATCTGGTTGAATTCGGAGCCGCGTTTCGATTCCCTGCGCTCCGATCCGCGGTTTGCTGCGCTGGTCCGGCAAGTGGGGTTGCCGGAGAGAAACTGATCAAGTGGAGAGCAGTCTGGTCCGAATTAGGGTTTGTACCGGCGCACGAAAGGAGCGGTAAAGCTGCATCTGTTGCTGGATCATCGGGGATTTCTCCCCAGCTTCGCGCGAGTCACCGAAGGCCGCGTGCATGAGAGCCGCCTGGCGCGCAGCCTGCGTTTTGAGCTCGGAACCATCGTGGTTTTTGATCGCGGCTGCGCCGGAATCGCCACGATCTGTTCCACAGAAAAGCCCTTCCGCTTCACGGCAAATCTCCCCTCCCTTGCGGGCTAGATTTTGCCGGAAACTAACTCTTCAGGCGCGGCAGAAACGCGGAGCCGATCAAGGGCCGATTACCGATCTCGGACCCGCTTTACTAGGGCGATATAATAGATCTATTTTCGCGGCGTAATCGCCAAGAGATCGCTTGCAGATCGAAGGGGACCGGAGGCACTGCCGTGGGTCCATCGCCGGGTCTGTGCTTCTTTACTATATGCGTCGCAGAAGCACTTACGCCCCATATCGTCCGTTCTCGCCAAACAATCCGCCTTGGTTCCGCTCCGCCCTCCAACCCAAACGGATCGAACTTCGTACCTCTCCCTCCACGCCGAGTAGCGGCACAGATATTTTCCCACCGCGAAGAACTCTTAAATTAACTCTATTGTAATGAACACTTACAAAAAAATGGGGGTGGGGTCCCCAGCCAATTTGTCGCCGTCCGAGGCCCCCTCTCAGCAGTTGCTCCGCACGTTCCGCGCGCTACAGTATCGGGACTTCCGGCTGCTCTGGGGAGGGCTCGCGGTATCTGCCGTTGGCACCTGGATGCAGATCGTCGCGCTCAGCCTGTTGGTTCTGGACCTTACCCACGGTTCAGCAACAGCTCTGGGCATCGTTTCCCTCACCCAGGCGCTCACTTTCCTTCTCTTTGCTGCAATCGGTGGCAGCGTGGCAGACCGGTTCGATAAGAAGCGCCTCCTGCTGTTCACGCAAATGCTCATGATCCTTTTCGCTACTGTGCTCGGCGTGTTGTCGCTGACAGGCCTGATTCGCTTTTGGATGATTTTGGTGCTGGCCTTCGCGGCTAGCGCGACGCTCAGCTTTGATCAGCCCGCACGTAACGCCTTGATTACGTCGCTGGTTCCGAACGAGCACCTGATGAACGCCGTTTCGCTGCAATCAGCCGTATTCAACGGCGCGTCCATACTCGGTCCTGCCCTCGCCGGCTTGACGTTGAGCCGACTCGGTTATGCCGGCAATTTCTTTTTGAATGCGGCGAGCTTTGTCGCGGTCCTGGGAGCGCTTCTACTTCTGCGAACACCGGATCGTGAAGCCTCGCGCAAGCCCGCCGGCAGGCTGCTCGATTCCGTGCGCGACGCACTCCGTCACGTACGGCGCGATGCCGTGCTGCCCAGCATAGTGCCGGCTTACGCGGCTCTTTTGTTTTTTGGTCCGTCTGCGGCCTTGGCTCTGCCCGTCTTCGCGAAGGAAATCGTGCATGTCGACGCGACCCAACTCGGGTTTCTTTTCTCCGCCATCGGCGCCGGGACGGTCGTCGGCGCATTGATCCTGGCATCGCTCTCCGGCAGCACACACAAATCGAGGCTTGTCTTCAGCTCAATTCTGCTGTGGACGATCGCGCTTGCCATCTTCGGCTGGAGCAATAGCGTGCGGATGGCCCTTCCCGCCCTTTTCTTTTTGGGCGCGGCACAAAACGTCGCGGGCGCTATGACGATGACACTGCTTCAGATGCGTGTCCCCATGGAGATGCGCGGACGCGCTATGAGCCTGAATACATTGCTGATTATGTGCGTTCGGCCGCTCGGGGACTTTCCCGCAGGAGCGGCCATTACCTGGCTTGGTTTTCGCCCGACCGAACTCCTCGCGGCAGCAATCGTAGGGGCGCTGTCGATCAGTTTATATGCGAAACGTTCTTCCAGCGCGTCACCAGCTTCGTAAACGACCCACAAAACCTACATCGACCGCTCGAGCAGAGCGCCATTGCGGGCCTTCTGTAATCCAATAAGGAGAACGCGAGTCAGGAGGTAGCTGTGGCAGGCAAACTGGCGAAGACATTGGGTTGGGGAGGATTCGTGGTCGGATGTGCGATTGCAAAAATGGTTTTGCAGCAATCGCGGCATTGGGATCTAAGTGAAAAAGTCGTTCTGATCACCGGAGGGTCGCGGGGACTGGGATTAGTCATGGCCCGAGAGTTCGCCGCGCGCGGCGCTCGCGTTGGCATTTGCGCCCGTGATGCGGATGACCTCGCACGGGTGCAGCAGGAATTTGAGGCTCGCGGCGATCACTTTTTCTCAACCCAGTGCGACGTTTCCGATGGCGACCAGGTCCGGGGCATGATCGATTCGGTTGAAAATGCATTAGGACCTGTCGACGTGCTGGTCAACAACGCAGGCACGATCATTGTCGGGCCGTTCGAGCACATGACCATGGAAGATTTTCAGGACGTCATGCGCATCAATTTCTGGGGCGCCGTTCACACCACATTGGCCGTTCTTCCCGGCATGAAGCAGCGGCATCGAGGGCGGATCGTAAACATCACCTCGATTGGCGGCAAGGTGGCTTTCCCGCACCTGCTGCCCTACACGGCCAGCAAATTTGCACTGGTCGGATTCAGTGAGGGCTTGCGGGCCGAATTGGTAAAAGACGGGATTTACGTTACGACCGTCGTACCGAATTTAATGCGCACAGGAAGTCCTCGGAATGTGGACGTGAAAGGCGACTATGCTAAGGAATATGCCTGGTTCACGATCAGCGATTCGCTTCCGGTTGCCTCAATGAGCGCCGAGCGGGCAGCGCGGCAGATCGTGCGTGCCTGTCAAAACGGAGATAGTGAAGTAGTGCTGGGTCTGCCAGCAAAAATGGCGGTCGTGGCCAACGGCATTGCCCCTGGGCTCCTCAGTGACCTGCTTGCCGCGGGAAACGAGTGGCTGTTGCCAAGCGCAACGGCTACGTCTGGAACGGAACGCCGTAAAGGCTACGAAAGCGAAAGCCCGGTAAGTCGGAGTGCGCTTACCTCCCTCACGCGGGCGGCTGAACGGGCAAACAACGAGGTCTGAAGACCGGCTTACTTCTTGGATCGGCTCGACGGTTTCTTGCGCGGAACCTTTGCACCCTTTTTTCGAGCTTCGGAAAGGCCTATGGCGATGGCCTGTTTACGGCTTTTTACTCGTCCGCCCTTCCCGCTCCGGCCGGAGCGCAGCGTGCCGTGTTTCCGCCGACGCATGGCGCTCTTGACGCTCTTTTGTGCTGCCCTACCATATCGTGCCATCTGCTCCTCCCGCGTTCCGTTTGCGCCCCCGATCCGCAAGCTTCTGATTCTAAACAGTTGATGATCGAATCCACCCACTGGACACCGTGGACACCGCAGGCGCAGGCACGGGAAAGCATGTAGCAACTGTGCCGAAGTCGTACATGTGATTTGCCCTGCGACACCCCTCCGATCTCCGCATCCGTCGAACCCAACCCGCCAGCCGTAACTTGATTTCACGTAAGAGCTTAACTAGATAACAGTAACGGTATCGCTACGCCAATTGGAGTTGTTCGTGCAGCCAGTTCGGGTATTGGCAAATGATTGTGCATATGTCAGATCATGCCCAAACCCGGGGGCATGCGCGAAATTGGACCGTCTGCCATGGAAGATCGAGCTGTTTCCGACTAACTATCGGTGTGCTCCTGCTGTCGCTGCAAATACGCGCACAAACACTCGACGCCGACTGGCAGGCACAAGTTCGTAAATACGCGGAACAGAATGACTGGACCTCGGCAATGCGCGTGGTGGACCAGCAATTCGCACGCGCGCCGCAAGATGTGGATGTGCGCGCCTGGCGAGCGCGAATCCTAGCTTGGTCGGGAAACTTCAAGGAGGCTGAACAAGAATATTTGCAGATTGTGCGGGCGGTGAAAACGGATCCGGACAACTGGCTCGGGTTGGCGAATGTGTATCTGAACGAAGGGAAAGTTCCAGACGCGTTGCATGTCCTCGATCTCGCTATCCAACTGGACCCCAGCCGATCTGACCTGCACATGGCACTTGGCCGCGCGCTGGAGGCAGCGGGAAAGCGAAAGCAAGCGCAATTAGAGTTCGAAAAGGCGATCAGGATTGATCCCCGTAACGAGCAAGCACGATTAGCCGCCGTATCGGTGCGTGGCGCGCCCAAAAATGAATTTCGGATCGGGCAGGAAGGCAATGCATTCAACTTCCTGTATCCAAATTACGATGAATGGGCCAGCCTGCGGACGGATTGGAGCAAACACTGGAGCACCACGATCTTAGGGAACTTTTTTCAATGGGGGCCGGCGCATGCGGGAAAGTTTGGCGCGAGCGTTGCGGGCCGTCTCCCAAAATGGGGCGCCTTAACCATCGGCGGAGATGCCGGCCACGACAGCGGCGTCATCCCCAGACGCGAAATGTATTTCGAGTTGGACCATGGATTAAAGATCGGGGAGAGAGGTTTCATACGCGGCCTCGACTTCACTTACAACCAACACTGGTATTGGTATAGCACGGCAAAAGTCCTAACGCTCAGCGCCAGCGTGCTTGCGTATCTGCCGAACGATTGGACAATTTCGGTCAGCGGAGTAGCTGCGCAGAGTAATTTCCCGGGACTCGGCATGCAATGGCGGCCCTCGGAGGGTGCACGGCTCGGATTTCCCATAGCACACAAAAAAGAAAAGCAGCTTTCGGGGAACGTGTTTTTTGCAACCGGAACGGAGGACTTCGCGAGCGTCGACCAGATCGGAAGTTTCTCTTCGCACACTTTCGGTGGAGGTCTGCGATTCTCGATTACCGAGCGGCAAGACCTGAGTCCCTACCTCGCGTATCAGCAGCGCAGCCAGGGCAGAACGGATGCAACTTTCGGACTGAGCTATGGTCTCCGTTTTTAGGAACGTGCGTTTCCTGCAACCCGCCACGCTTGTTGCCAAAGCCATCGTCGTGGCGTTTGCGGCCGACATTGTGTTGCTGGCCTTTATTCTTATCAGGCGGGGCTATCGTAAACACTATTTTGCGAAGCGCGACGCCCGCGTCTTTTACTACCGGCAAAGATGGAACGCACTAATTTCCGGGGAAATTCCCTACAACACGTGGCGCAAAAAGGCTTTTGACCGCGGCATCATCGAAACGATTGCGCTCGACGCGTTCGAGGCCGCCGGGCCGCAGGAAGCAACCAAGCTGCTCAAGTTTCTGCGAACCAGCGGATTGATAGAAAAGCGCATTCACGAGGCCCGCGAACTTCGCGGGTGGAAGCGAATGCGGGCTCTGGTAGCGCTGGGACGAACGCGCGCGCCAGAGGGCATTATCGCGCTTGCAGAGGGACTGCGCGATCGCGATTTGGAGATACGCCTGGCGGCATTGCGCGGGTTGGCAAGGATGGCCAGCCCACAAGCCGCAGAGGAGATCCTGGCCTGTATCGGTGAGAGAGGACTGGTGGTTCCCGCGTTGCCACTGCAGAACGCGCTGGTCCAATGCTGCGCAGAACGGCCGCAGATTTTGCTTCCATATGTTCAACACGCGCAAGGTCCGGTGCGCGAAACCCTGGGGCGCGTACTTGGCGAAGTCGCGAATGCCTCAATGGCATTCGATTTGATGCAGTTTCTCGGTGACGATCTGGACGAACTTCGCGCCGCAGCCGCGCGGGCAATGTCCAACGTCCAGCCGGGCTTGGCATTCGACTCACTCACTCAGCTTGCGGAGGACCCTATTTGGTTCGTTCGGTTGCGCGCCGTTGTGAGCCTCGGAAAAATCTCCAATCCACGCGCGGTTGCTGTGCTGCTGCGCGGCCTCACCGATTCCAACCGCCTCGTACGGCTGCGCGCGGCCGAATCCCTGATCCAACTGCGCAGTACGGTCGGGCTCGCGGTGATGAACGACAATCGGGGCGGCGCGCCCCAGACGGTTGATGCGCTCGAAAAGGTCGGCTTGATATCGGTTTTCGAGCAAGTTGCCGCGCTGAAGGATCGATACGGTCTGCACGCATACATGACTGCACTCGAAAATGCAAATCTGCGAGGCAAGCTGGAAGAAGAGATCCGGCAAAACCGCAATATGACCACAGAAAAGAAGAATGTACTGCTAGAGGTACTGGAGACTGGCAGGCCGCCGGTCGAAGCCGTCGTTGATGAAAAAGCCGCGGTGGAGACGTAGGCGTTTATGAACCGTTTTCTCGAAATTTCGAACGACACACTTTTCTGGTACTACCTGGCCAGCAATATCGCATATCTGATTATGTTGCTGGTCGCGTTGAAGACGAGCGCCAAACACCAGCGGCTTCTGGAGAGCTATCGCCTTGGGTGGATCAAGGAAACGTCGCTGGCGCCCCCAATTACAATCGTCGTGCCCGCGCATAACGAGGAGAAGTCAATTCGCGTGGCTGTTCGCAAGCTCCTCGAACTGGATTACCCGGAAGTGGAAATCGTCGTGGTTAATGATGGATCAACGGATCGCACGCTGGAGGAACTGCAGCAGGAGTTTCGCCTCCGGCCTGTGCGAACCTTGTACATCCCTGAAGTAAAAAGCGCGCCCGTGCGCTGCTTGTACCGCAGCCAGACGGATCGAAATCTCGTGGTCATCGATAAACAGGCGGCTGGAAGCAAGGCGGATGCGGCAAATGCCGGGTTGAACGTGGCGACTTCTCCGTATGTCTGTGTTGTAGATGCGGACTCGGTTCTCGAGCGCGATGCCCTGCTGCGCATCATGTTGCCGGTCATGCAGGATCCTGAACGCGTCGTCGCAGTTGGCGGGATCGTGCGTGTGCTGAATGGATCGATAATCGAAAACGGGCAACTGCGGGCACGGCTGCCCAAAAAGAGCATAGAAGTGATCCAGGTGATCGAATACCTGCGCGCGTTCCTTATTGGCAGAGAGGCCTGGGCACAGGGAAACATGCTCATGGTTATCTCCGGAGCATTCGGCGTGTTTCGTACCGACCTTGTTCGCATTGCAGGCGGTTATCGAACCCGCGCGATTGGTGAAGATATCGACCTGGTGGCGCGCTTGCACCGCTATCTGCTCGATCTGGGCGCCAAATACCGGATCAGCTTCGTGCCGGATCCGGTGTGCTGGACAGAAGTCCCATCCGACCTAGGATCGCTTGGAAGCCAGCGAGCACGCTGGCACAAGGGCTTGATGGACGTGCTGTGGGTTAACCGGGATATGCTGCTTCGCCCCAGGTACGGAAGAATCGGGTGGTTCGCGCTTCCCTATTTATGGCTGTTTGAGATGATCGCGCCGGTAATCGAGATCGGTGGACTGGCTACGATCGCCATCGCCGCGGCACTGGGCACCCTGGGTAAAGATTTTTTCCTCCAATTCCTGCTATTCGGCTATGCCTTTGCGACCATCATTTCAATCGGCTCGGTCCTGCAGGAAGAGATTACCTACCGCCGCTACAATGAGTGGAAAGACGTGGCCCGCCTGATCAGCTACTGCTTCCTCGAGCACTTTCCATACCGCCAGTTGCACATGATCTGGCGGCTTCGAGGCTTCTGGCAGTATTTGCGCGGGAACCATGCCTGGGGCTCTCTCAACCGCAAAGGGATGGAATACCCAGAGCCGGGCAGAATTGTGTGATATACGCGTTTCCCCCTGGCGTCCACAGATTCGGACACCCAAAACAGTTGTAGGACTGCCGCGCGCGACCAGCCAAGCAACTTTTCGATAAACCGGGGGTTTACGATAACAGGCACGTCGAACGCGACGAGTCGGTGCCCAGCCGGCAACAGGTCTTCCATCGAGCTTGTCGCGCCGGAGTAGGTCTGGGAGGCGAACGAGATGCGTAAGGCATTTGTGTTTCGTTGTGTGCTGCTTTTGGCCGGTATCTTGGCCTTATCTTCTGGTGCTCTGGCACAAGTAAGCGTTGGGGTTTCGGTACGAATAGGCCCGCCGCCACTGCCCGTTTACGAGCAACCCGTGTGTCCCGGCGAAGGATACATTTGGATCCCTGGGTACTGGGCGTGGGGGCCAGGCGGCTTTTTCTGGGTCCCTGGCACATGGGTGCTCGCCCCGCGAGTGGGTTGGCTCTGGACTCCGGGATATTGGGGATGGGGTGGCGGGGTGTACGTCTGGCATCCAGGGTACTGGGGACCGCACGTTGGCTTCTATGGAGGAATCAACTATGGTTTCGGCTATACCGGCGTGGGATATGCGGGGGGCTATTGGCGAGGCGGCGCCTTTGTATATAACCGCGCAGTGACGAATGTGAATGTGACGGTGGTCCACAATACATACAATCAGACAGTCATCAACAACAATGTGACCATAAACCGAGTTAGTTACAACGGTGGGGCGGGCGGAGTAAACGCGCGTCCCACAGCGTCTGAGCAGGTTGCCGCTCGCGAGCAACACATGGCGGCAACGCCAGTACAAACAGAGCACGAACGGGCTTCGAGTTCAAATCGAGCGCTGCTGGCTTCAGCGAACCATGGGCAGCCGCCGGTCGCCGCCACGGCCAGACCCGGCGTATTTGCCGGACGCGATGTAGTGCCCTCCCGGCCCGGCGGGGCTCGAGCAACGGAGCGGCCAGGTGCACCAGGTGTGAATGCACGAAACGAAGAGCGACCTCCTGCGCGAAACGGGGAACGCCCTGCAGCCCGAGGCGAGGCGCGTCCTGCACCCCGAGGCGAGTCGCGCCCTGCACCCCGAGGCGAGTCGCGCCCCGTTCCACGAACCGACGAACGCCCGTCTGCGCGGGAGAATGGTCGGCCGAATGCACCAGAGCAGCGCGCCCAACCCGCTCCGAAAGGCAGAAATCAACCTGAAGGAAGAGAGAGGCGGGACGACGGACAGGGACGACGATAGCGCCGCTCAGGTATCCGATTTCGAAACAGTCTCTTTCTGCTTCTCGGTCTGCCTCTCGGCGGGATCTTTCAGCAGTTGATACAGGTGCGTGCGGCTGATTCCTAAAATTTCCGCTGCGCGCACCTTATTGCCGCCGACATGTTCGAGAACACGCTGCGCGTGACGGCGTTCGAGTTGATCAATGGACATCAGGACTTCGTACTCGGCGTCGGCTGCGGCCGACTGATTTTGCACGCGGTCGGGCAGATCGCGGACGTCGATCACATCCGATTCGGTCATCATGCAGGCATGTTCGATGACGTTTTGCAATTCGCGAATATTTCCGGGCCAAGGATAACGCGCGAGGACGGTCTGGGCGCGGCGCGTCAGGCCGGCGATCCGTTTGTCGTACTGAGCGGCGAAAGCCTTCAAGAAGTGCCGTTCGAGCAGCGGTAAATCCTCCGGACGCTCGGCAAGCGAAGGAACTTTGAGTTCAATGGCGGAAAGACGGAAGTAGAGATCTTCGCGGAAGTTTCCTTTGCGAGCCAGTTCATGGAGGTCGCGGTGAGTGGCGGCCACGACGCGCACGTCCACTTTAGTGACCGCCGGCGAGCCGACGCGCTGGATCTCGTGGTTTTGCAGGACGCGCAACAGTTTGGACTGCATGGGCATTGGCATTTCGCCGATTTCGTCGAGCATGGCCGTACCGCCGTTAGCGTACTCGAAGACGCCGACCTTATCCTGGTTAGCTCCAGTGAAGGCGCCTTTGACGTGGCCGAAGAGCTCGCTCTCGGCCAGAGTTTCGGTAATCGAGGAGCAATTGACGGCGACAAAGCGCTTATCCGAACCGCTCAAGTGATGCAGGGCTTTTGCCACCAGCTCTTTGCCGGATCCTGTCGCGCCGGTGATCAGAACGCTGCGGAAATGCGGCGCAACACGGCGAATTTTGGAAAAAAGATCGAGCATGAGGGGGCTTCGGCCAATAATCCCCTCGAACTGAAAATTCTCGAGGAGTTCGTTTTCGATCGTGGAGCTGCGCTGCCTTCGTTTCGCGTCTTCGACGATCAGCGCGATGCGCTGGCGTAATTTTTCAGGCGAGAACGGCTTCGGGAAATAGTCCGCCGCGCCTTTCTGAATGGCCTCCACGGCAGATTCGGTGGAATAGTAGCCGGTCATCAAAATGACATCGATGCCGGGATCAAATTCGACGATTTTCTGCAATAACTCCATTCCCTGAACACCGGGCATCACCAGGTCCATGAGAACGATTTGCGGGCGAAGCCGGTGAATCAAATCCAGTCCGGCTTGAGGATCTGATGCGGTATGAATATCAAGCCCGGCATTCGTCAGAATGAAACTGACAAATTTGAGGTTTTTCGGGTCATCATCAATGACCACGAGCTTCATCGGAGCGGGATTTGTAGTCGTCATATTTATTTCACGAGCGAGGTGAGAGCGCTTTCCACCTGCCGGAGCAATTCATCGCGGGTAAAAGGTTTGCGGAGGATGGCCGTTCCTTCCTGTAAGGCGCCGTGCGTTGCGAGTTCGCCATCCGTATATCCAGACATAAAAAGCACGCTGATACCCATCCGTTCAGCGACAAGGACCTCGGCCAATTTTTTGCCGCTCATCCCCGGCATGATCACGTCGGTCAGGAGAAGATCGATCGATTCGCGGGTTTTCCTGGAAAGCTCCAATGCCTGGGTAGCATCGGCTGCCTCAAACACTTTGTGTCCCGCGTCGCGAAGCGTCTTCCTTGTCAGCTTGCGCAATGACGGCTCGTCTTCCACAACGAGAATGGTGCGCTGGTCAGTAGAGACTTTGGTCGCCAGCTTCGGTTCCTCAACAACATCGGGAGTGGCGTTCACCTCAGGAAGATAGATTCTGAATGCCGTTCCCTTGCCAACTTCGCTATCGACCCAGATGTAGCCACCGCTCTGCTTGATGACGCCATAAGCAGTAGCTAATCCGAGGCCAGTGCCTTTACCTTTTTCTTTGGTCGTGAAAAATGGCTCGAAGATGTGGGACTGAAGTTCGGCATCCATGCCGCAGCCGGTGTCGGTCACTTTGAGCATGGCATAAAGACCGGGGATGACATAAGGGTGGCGCAGCACTGTGGAACGGTCGAGCATCCAATTGCCCGTCTCGATGGTCAGCTTGCCGCCTTCCGGCATAGCATCGCGTGCGTTGACCACCAAATTGAGTATCACCTGCTCAATCTGACTACGATCGGCTTTGACCATTCCAGTATCGGGCGCCAGCAAAAGATCGATGGCGATATTTTCGCCAACCAGACGACGCAGCATTTTCTCGATGTCTGTGATGATGGCGTTGAGATTGAGAATGCGCGGCTCAAGCACTTGCTTGCGGCTGAAGGCCAGTAGTTGCTGGGTGAGCGCAGCTGCGCGCTTGCCGGCGTTTTGAATCTCGTCGACGGCTTCGCGGTAAGAATCATCGGGGGGGATTCGCTCCTGCAGCGCCTCGCTGTATCCGATAATCAGTCCAAGCAGGTTATTGAAGTCGTGCGCCACGCCCCCGGATAGACGACCAATGGCTTCGAGCTTTTGCGAGCGATAAAGCTGCTCTTCCAGTCGCTTGCGTTCGGTGATGTCACGGTTGACGATAACAAGCCTTTCCACCTGACCATCGCGGTTTCTCACCACGCTGGCCGTGGATTCTAAAGTAAGCCAGCGGCCGTCTTTGTGGCGGATGCGATATTCGACCGTTCGGCCCATTCCGCTGCGGCGAGCTTCATTGGCTGCGTCGAGAACTGCGGCACGGTCGTCGGCATGGATCTGTTCGAAAGCGGAAGTTTTCCCTAGTTCTTCCTGCGAATAACCGAGCAGCTTCTGGTAGGAAGGGCTGTTGTAAAGCCGCTGCCCATTTGTATCCACGACGGCGATCATATCGGCCGCGTTTTCGCTGATGAGGCGAAAAAGCTCCTCCCTTTCGGCCAATCGCTTGCGAATCCGGGAGAGCTGCATTTGCTGGAAGACGACGTAAATATCGAAGAGCAGAATGATGCCTACCAGCGAGTGGACGGCGATATCAGTATCAAAAGCATAGTAGGAAGGGCCCAGTTCCGGAATCATGGAGGGGAGCAAAATAGAAACGATTCCGGAGGTCAAAATCAATGAGACAACGATGGCAGAGGAAGAGAGCCACCATTGGCGACGTTCGCTGCGTTGCCAATTGTTTCCAGATGCATCGATGGCATTGCTGCCACGTAGCCAGAATCGCTTCATGATTAAACTGGACCGGCCGCTCGTCGTCAGCCCCTACAATCTATTCTCCGTGCCAAAGCCGAGACGACAAGTTGTTATTGGGTATCGGTGTCGGCCTGGTTATTGCGAAGATGGCGCGAACCACAGTCAGGTGGTCGGCAAGCCAAGGATCCCCGTGGCCGTATCTTGCGCCAGCACGCCTTTGCGCATGAGTTCGCCGACGAGTTGGTTCAACCGCTCAGTCACCGCCGTTGAACGTCCGGAGCCGGGACGGTTCTCAACGCGCGGTTCCGACATCAGTTCTCCACTTAGTTCCGCCAACCAAGTCTTTAGGACCGGAAGTTGTTGGGCATCAATAGTATCGAACCGCAAGCCCATACCCATTCCCGTAACGGAGTAAACCACGGTAGCGTGGCACTCGAAAGAACGCGCCTCTCGAGTGATGCGCACCTTCAGCCGAGTTTGGGCTGGAAGCGGGCTCATTATGTCGACATAGCAGCCACCTGCACTCAAATCAGCGGTTCGGCCGTGGATTCGGGTCTGGGACTCGGGCTCGAATGCCTCCACGGTTGCAGTGAAGGAATAGCGGAGGTGCCGGCGCCGCTCAGATGGATCTACTATACGGCCCGAGGATGCATTTGAATTGCGAGTCGATGTGCTTGGCATTTGCGTTCTCCCACCGCATTGAAGTGCATATCGCTGACCAATTGACAACGACGCAAGTAACCGTAGTTTTAACGACTTGGGCGCGGCGGACCAAAATGGTAACGAACAACAATGTTCAGTTAGCAGGCGTTTGTTCATTCTGCCTACAGTCTCACGAGCCCGCGTAAGCAAGCTTGCGTCAGCTAGTCCGTCTGTACCAACAACGTTGGGGCTTGGGGACTATTGCTGAAACAGAGGGTTTGCCGGAAACTAGCTTGGCGCCATCTGAGGAAGCGCAGCTATGAGCCAAATTTTCGAGGCCCTAAGGCAGGCGGAGTTCCTCGAAAGCACACGTCTTTCGGCGAAACCCGAGCCGACAATCACCGAACGCCGTCGGAGTGGCCGGCGCTCCATCGCGGCACAAATTCGGATTTACGGACATGGGCAAGGTACGGGGCCGTTTTTTGAGGAGAACTCCGTCATTAACGCCAGCAGGACAGGCGCACTTTTGCTAATGAAAACGCCCGTAGTAGCGGGACAGAAGTTGCTTCTGATCAACGAAGCCGCCGAGCGGGTGCAGGAATGCCGGGTCGTGCGCACCGCCTGCTGCGACTCGCTGCAGTTTGAGGTCGCCGTTGAGTTTTCCAGTCCGCATCCGGAATTTTGGACGCGCTTAGGCGAGCCGGTCGATATCAGAGCGGAGAAACGGAGGAGTCCGCGCGTCGTTTTGCCGCGAGGGATGGACATCACCTGGCAAGGCTCCGGGAAACGCGCCATCTCCAGAGTACAAACGATCAGCGCTGGAGGGGTATCGATTGTAGCGCGTGAGCCGGCATCAAAAGGCGAGTTACTTCAGCTGTCTTTCGAAGTTCCCGCCGGCCCGGTTACCGCTGAAGGAGTTGTGCGTCATTCGCATCCTGGAGATGGCATGGGGGTTGAGTTTGTGCCGCTATCGCACGAATCCCAGACTCGCCTCAATCATTTGCTGAAGAAACTGCTGGGCTAAGGCCTCGCCGAGTTAGCGACGCGTGTGGGACTCGAGGAGCCGCTGCTCAGCCCACGCTTCGGCCGCGTGCATAGCCTCGTAGAGCTGATTAAAGCTGTCGATCGCAAATAGCCGACTGTGGATGCGATCCACCCGCACGGGAGTTCTAAGAACCTCCTCGAGGTCAAAATCTCTGACTTCGCACCCTCCCTCGATTACGTTCGTACATTCGCCGTGCGAGCTGATGACCCCGCTGCCGTAAACCTTAATCGCGCCATTCTGGCGGATCAAGCCAAACTCAACTGTGTACCAGAATAACCGTCCTAAGTGCTCGAGCAATTCCTGATCGCTGATACGCACACAAACACTGCCATAGTGCTGCAGAAAATCGGCGAAGACCCGATGCGCGTGCATAGGGACATGGCCGAACACATCGTGAAAAATGTCCGGTTCAGGGATGTATTCGAGCGACTCGCGACTGCGGAGCCAAGTGGTAGTAGGAAACATCCGCGCAGCAAGCATCTCGAAGAATGCCTGCGCAGGTAAGAAGCCGCTTACGGCGGTAGTGCTCCATCCGGTTCTAGGCGTCAGTATCGCCGTGATCGCAGCCAAATTGGGAAGGCGGTCATCGTTTAGGCCAATAACTTGGTAGCCTTCGAGATACTCATTGCAGGCATGAGCGTCGATCTGCGGGCGGCGACGCCGGACAAGTTCCTGCCAAACCTGGTGCTGCTCGGATGTGTATTCGGAATATTTTTGCTCGATAAGGTAAGGCGCGGCGGCGTTGAGCTGTTCTGCCATCGGCAATGCTCCCTTGCATATATAGGATGAACCCGCGCAGAAGCGCGGGCAAGCAAACCAGTAGCCCGAGTCATCTTTGCGTCACTGCAAGCTCCGAACGAGTGCAGAAACAGAATCTTTTTAAGAGTCGCCTCGATGTCCCGCGGATTCGTGAAGCTGCATCCAACGGGAGAGGGCACGCGAGGTTCACATGGCAAAAAAACAATCGGCTAAGAAGCGTCAGAAATTAACGGCGCGCCAGCAGCGTCCGGGCAAAGCGAAGGCCCGCCGCCGAGTCCAAACCGATGCGGACGTTACCGAAGATCAAGCCATCGGTTCGGGCGAACCAACGCAATCCGGCGATACGCAAGGCCTTTCGGGTGTAGCAGATGCAAATTTCGAAAGTGTCAAAGAACTAGCGGAAGAGGGGCAGTATCTGGAAGCCGAAGTCGTCGATAGCGTTGAAAACGCGCCCGGCGCAGATTCCGGACCGGTCAAAACCAAAGAAGTGCCGGAGAATGACGTACCGCCAGAATACCGCATTCCGAATCGGGAGCGACAAAGCTGAACTCGATCATTTTGCGCGCTCTCATTTGGACGCCAATACTGCCGCTTCGCGCTCGCGCCGGGAATACAGTGGCCCTCGCGTGATGGATTAACAGAAACGGCACATTTCCCCCGGTCATGATCGATTCGCCCGTCGATCTGACGCACAATTCGGCTGGTCGAATCTACTCCCTTCCAGCGTCAACCCTCGGGAACCAATGGTGATATCCCGCGGCTGATACTTCCTACCGTCGGACCGTCGTTCGGCTGCTATTTCAATTGTTCGCGCGGGAGATCCTATGCAGACCCTAAGGACTGTTGGGTCGTCGGCCGGTTTGATGCCTCATGGCTTTTGTTATTTATGGAATCCAGCCTTAGTCTGGCTGCACGTCGCCTCTGATGCGCTGATCGCGATCTCCTACCTCGCGATTCCCATGGTATTGCTCTTTTTCGTTCGAAAGCGAAAGGATTTGCCCTTTCACTGGATGTTTTTGTGCTTCGGCACGTTTATCGTAGCGTGCGGCGCTACACACATGATGGAGATTTGGAATATCTGGCACGCGGACTATTGGCTGGCGGGAATTATCAAGGCCATCACGGCGGTTGCGTCTATCGCTACGGCGATCCTGCTAGTCCAGTTCATTCCTAAAGCTATGGCCGTCCCCAACGCGAAGATGCTGGAGCAGATGAACTGGATCTTGAGTAACAGAAGAGACGAATTGGCAAGAGCCAACGAAGCTCTGCAGGCCAGCGAGGAGAAATTCAAAGGTCTGCTGGAATCGGCGCCGGACGCAATCGTAATCATCAATCGGGATGGAAAAATCGAGATCGTTAATGCTCAGACGGAAAAACTATTCGGATACAGGCACGCGGAGCTTGTTGGACAAAGGGTGGAGATGCTGGTACCGGAGCGGCTGCGTACGAAGCACGGTGAGCACCGGCAAGCGTTTACGCACGCTCCGAAGACGCGGGAGATGGGGGCGGGGCTGGAACTTTATGCGGTGCGTAAAGACGGAAGTGAATTCCCGGTCGAAATCAGCCTGAGCCCGTTGCAAACCAAAGACGGCATCCTCATTTCGAGCGCCATTCGCGACGTCACCGAACGCAAGAACATTGAAAGAGCCTTGCAAATGCAGAGAAACGAGCTAGCACGGTCGAATGCCGAACTCACCGCCGCAAATAAGGAACTGGAAGCGTTCAGCTATTCCATCTCGCATGACCTGCGGGCTCCCCTGAGAAGCATCGACGGATTCAGCCAGGCGTTGCTGGAAGACTATTCGACGCGATTGGACAAAACGGGCAAGCAGTACCTGGAGCGCGTCCGGAACGGGGCGCAACGCATGGCGACCCTCATCGATGACCTGTTGGCGCTTTCACGCATAACACGCGCCGAAATCGATCGAAAACCAATCAACTTAACGGAGATGGCGCAATCGGTGGCTCACGATCTGTCGCTCCAGGACGCCGCCCGAAAAGTCGAATTTGCAATCGCTCCAGGACTCGAAACGGAAGCTGACTCGCGCCTGATGCGCACGGTGCTGGAAAATCTTCTGGGCAATGCATGGAAATTCACCTCTCGGCGCGCGCAGGCCCGAATCGAATTCGGGCGCACGAACGCGCAGGGGACGACCGCGTTTTTCGTGCGGGATAACGGCGCCGGCTTCGACCCCGCTTATGCGGGGCGATTATTCGGAGCCTTTCAACGTCTTCACACCACTACGGAATTTCCGGGCACGGGAGTGGGATTGGCTTCGGTGCAACGCATCATTAACCGGCACGGCGGTCAGATATGGGCGCAGAGCGGGGTTAACCAAGGCGCGACATTCTTCTTCACGGTTATGCCTAACGCTACAGTAAGCGACAACCAGGAAGCGCAGCGGAAGGAAACCGAAGCGCCCATTGCGAACGCGGTAGGGATCGCCAGCGAATTACGTTACGGACCCGGTAGCAACATGAGTGCATAAGGAGGCTGAGTATGGCAAGTAGTTCCATTTTGCTCGTTGAAGATAATCCCGATGACGAAGCTCTTACAGTTCGAGCTTTTCGCAAGAACAACCTCACAAATGAGGTAGTCGTCGCGCGCGACGGTGCGGAGGCTTTGGACTATCTATTTGGCACCGGTGCGTATGCGAGTCGCGATACGAGCGTGCTGCCACAGGTGGTGATTCTGGATTTGAAGCTGCCAAAGATCGACGGACTGGAGGTGCTGCGGCGGTTGCGAGCGGCTCCGCAAACCAAACTTCTGCCGGTCGTGATTCTGACGTCTTCGAACGAAGAACGCGACCGGCTCCACGGCTACGATTTGGGGGCCAACAGCTACGTTCGGAAACCGGTGGATTTCGGGGAGTTCGTCGATGCCGTCCGACAGCTTGGGCTGTATTGGCTGCTATTAAATGAACGCCCGCCAGAGACACGGAAGAATTAAATGGCCCAGCAGTTCAGGATCCTGATTATCGAAGATTCCGAAGCAGATTGCGCGCTCTTGCTGCGGATGCTCGGACAGGCCGGCTATGAGCTACTGTATCAACGCGTTGAAACCGCAGAAGAGCTGGAAGCTGCCCTGCGCGCACATTCGTGGGAGTGCGTGATCTCCGATTTTTCCCTGCCGGGGTTCAGCGGCATCTCGGCACTGAAGATTGTGCGCGAAAACGACCCCGATGTGCCGTTTATCTTTGTATCCGGCACGATCGGCGAAGATATTGCCGTGGATGCGATGAGAGGAGGCGCGCAGGACTACGTTCTAAAAGGCAATTTGGCCCGCCTGCTGCCTGCCATCGATCGGGAAGTTAAGGACGCGCACACTCGCCGGGAACACAGGCGCGCCGAACAAAAGGTGCAACAGCTGGAGAAATTTGAAGCCATCGGAAAATTGGCCGGCGGCATCGCCCACGACTTCAACAACGTGATCGGCGCAATCATGGGGTGGGCGGAATTGGGCGAAGAAGAGGTTGCGGAAGGAAGCCGGGCACACAAATTTTTCACGCAAATCCGCCAGCAATCCGAACGCGCCGCCGGCCTCACGCAGCAATTGCTGGCGTATGCGCGCCGCCAAGTGCTCACACCGCGCAATATCAACGTCAACGATATCGTCGGCGAAGTGATGGCGTTGCTGCAGCGCGTTATCGGCGAACAAATCGAAGTTAAGACGAAACTCGCCGCCGATCTCTGGACGACGAAGGCCGATCCGGGACAGGTGGAGCAGGTGTTACTGAACCTTTGTCTGAACGCGCGGGACGCCATGCCGAGCGGGGGTCAACTCTTAATAGAAACCGGCAACGTGAATTTGGACGAGGCGTATTGCCGGCGCAATGATTCGCTCTCTCCAGGGGCTTACGTGCAGCTCGGCGTCCTGGATAACGGTACAGGCATGGATGCCGCGACAGTGGAACGGATATTCGAACCCTTCTTCACTACAAAGCAACAAGGCAAAGGCACCGGGCTCGGCCTGGCCACTGCCTTTGGCATTGTGAAGCAGCATCTTGGCCACATCGACGTTTACAGCGAAATTGGCAAGGGCAGCACATTTCGGGTATTACTGCCGGCGACCGGGGAGCGGGCGCAAAGCATTATAAACAGCGAGGCGAGTGCCGTGCGGGGTGGAAGCGAGACCATTCTGCTCGCCGAAGATGACGACGGTCTGCGCCAGATGGCTCGTCAGGTGCTTACAGGATTGGGATATTCGATTGTGGTTGCGGGGAACGGACAGGAGGCAGTTGAGAGATTCGCGGAAAATCCCTGGAAGTTCTCTTTCATCGTGCTCGATGTAGTGATGCCGCAATTAAGCGGCCCCGCCGCATTCGAACGGATTCGGAAGATGAATCCTTCCATACCCGTGATCTTCACCTCAGGATATTGCGAGGAATCAGAAATTCTCAGTGCAGTGCTCGCGCACACCGGCACACAATTGCTTCAAAAACCATTTCCGCCAAAAGAGCTGGCGCGAAAAATTCGTGAAATGCTGGACACGTACGGAAACAAAACCAGTTTCGCCGCACGTTAACACCGGCGGAACAACAGGCGTTGCTGATCGTAACCGGTCCGTGGTGCTCAGCTTCCGATACATTCTAAAGCTCGGGATCATTCGACTGTTTGGGTCTATGTCAACTCTGCTGTTGCTTGTCTAGCTTTCCAGCGATGCCGTTCGTTACCATGATTTCATGACGAAGCCAGTCGTCAGCAGGACGGCACGCGACCAGGATACTTTCGCCGTCGTGATGCTTCTTTTGCTGGCTTTTCTGCCGTATTTGAACTCGCTTGCGAACGGGTTTGTGTATGACGACCGGCAGCAGATTCTAGAAAATCCATACATCCACAGTTTTCGATACCTCGGCAGGATCTTTGGGAGCACGGTATGGTCATTTGAAGGAGCACAGGGCATCAGCAACTACTATCGTCCGCTGATGAGTTTTGCTTACCTGATCGACTACAAATTGTTCGGCCGCCTGCCCTTTGGTTTTCACCTCACCAACGTGGTGTTGCACGCCGCGGTCGTTCTGCTTGTTTTCGCGGTGACCGAGCGTTTATTCCAAGATCGTCTGGTTTCCTTTATGGCCAGCGGAGTTTTTGCCCTTCACCCGGTTCACACTGAGTCTGTCTCGTGGATCGCAGCCATTACAGATCTGGAGCTCAGCCTTTTCTTCCTGCTGACAGTTTGGCTGTACCTTCGTATCCCCGATGGAGGAACGAAAAGATCGCGTTCGGCCCTTTCTTACTTTTTCCTCTTCGCGGCCTACAGTCTCGCGCTTCTCTCGAAGGAACAGGCGCTAGTGTTGCCGGCGCTTGTCATCGTGTACGAACATTTCTACCGCAGAGACCGAAGCACGTCGAATTTCGGAGATAAATTGCGGCGCTATTTGCCTTTGTGCGTGCTTGCGGCGGCTTACCTCGCGTTTCGGGGATTCGCGCTGGGCGGCTTTGCGCCGGCTATATGGCGTCCGAACATGAGTTGGAGCACCGTCTTGCTGAGCGCCATTGCCCTGACCGGCAGTTACCTCGGGAAACTGGTGTGGCCGGTGCATCTCGTCGCGTTCTATGTGTTTCATGAGAGCCGGAGCATGCGCGATCCCCAAGTACTCGCCGGACTCCTAGGATTGACAGCCTGCGCAGCTTTATTCATATGGCTCTGGCGCGAAGCGCGGCCGTTTTCGTTTGCGCTTATTTGGATGGGGGCGACCCTCGCACCGGTCCTGAATCCGCGTTGGATGCCAGCACAAGTTTTTGCTGAACGGTATCTCTACCTTCCATCCGTGGGGTTCTGTTGGTTGCTCGGCGGTGGGGTTGCGAAGCTCTGGCGCGAAGCGAATCAGGAAGCGCCCTCACGGGAGGTTCGATCCGGCACACGCGCTTTCATGCGCCAGGCAATTGCCGTCAGCGTTGCGGTCGTAGGCTGCCTTTATGCCGCCCGCACGGTCGAGCGTAATCGCGATTGGCGCAGCGAAGACGTGCTGTATCACCGCACCCTCGAAGCTGAGCCGGATGCGCAAGTCATTCACACGAACCTCGGTGTCAACTATGCAGATGCGGGAAACTGGGCTGCGGCGGAGCGAGAGTGGACTCTCGCATTGGGTCCTGGTCAAGCATCGGCAGTTACCTTGAATGATCTTGGCCTCGTTCGTAAACACCAGAAACGCTATGACGAAGCCGAGGATCTATTCCAGCAAGCCCTCAAACTTCGGCCCAAATATATGGACCCTCACAAGAATCTGGCGGAAATGTACGAGGAGATCGGTCGGATTAACGACGCCGACAATGAGTTCCGCCGAGCAGTGTCGCTGGCGCCACTCGATACAAATACGCGTAACACGTACGGAGAATTTCTGCGAAAGCACGGAAGGGCTTCCGAAGCTCGGGAGCAGTTTGCACGTTCTGTCGAAGCCGACGCGAATTGGCCCGCATATGACAGCCTTGGCGACCTGGATGTCGCCGCCGGCAATTCGCAAAAGGCTCGCGAGGAATATCAGGCTGCCGTGCGTTTAAATCCTATCGACAACCATGCTTATTTTGGGTTGGCGATGCTCGACGAAAAAGAAGGCCGTATCATCGACGCCGTGCGCGAATATCGCGCCGGGCTCGAAACCGATCCACGAAACGCGATTGCGCTCGCCGCCCTGCAGCGGCTGGCCGGTCGCGTGTCGCGATAAATCCCGGATGGATGAATCTGAAACCAACATAGGCGCGGCAGAAATCGAACGTAGATTGCTGAGGGCAGTCTGCTCGCCACTGGTCGATGGCGACACCCGCACCAAAATTCTCAACCGCCTGGCCAGACATCGATTCGAGAATCCCGATCACGAAACGATTTTTCGCGTGTTGAATCAAATCCCACGCGCCTCCGCCGAACACATCCGCCAGACACTTGGCGCGCGTGTTACACGCCTGGGGTTTCCCGACATCGAAGTTGAGTGGATTTTCGAATTTGAGGCGGCGTCGAGCAATGAGATCCAAATACTTCTGGAGCGGCTCGACAGGTAATTCTCTCCTGCGCCTTGATGTGAGCCTCAGTCTCGGACAAGCGAATGCAGGTAGACTATCGCTCGATGTGGCGCTCGATCCAGTCCACGAATTGCACGAAATGGTTGCGGCTAGCGCTGCTACTCCCTGGCCTTTTTCTTGCGCACAACCTATCCGCGCAAATCGCAACCGGACACGTCACCGGAAAAATTCGTGACGTCGGGGGCGAAGCACTAAACGTGGCGATCGCGATTTCCGCGGCGCCGAACTATCGCAGCACCACGCATACGGATGCGCGCGGTACCTTTTCTCTTACTCTGCCCTACGGACGCTATCACCTGGACATCCAGTTCCCGCGCAGTTCCTTATCCACATCTGTGCCGATCGACGTCGAACCTTTGCAAAATCAGAACATCGTCATCATCGTGGACAGCTCAGGCCAAATTAGGCTCGAAAACGAACCTGCGGAAAACGCCGGAATTGGGGCGGCGAGGCCGGAAGAAGACCGCTATCCGGAGGCGTTCAATTTTTCAGGCATCATGCTCGAACGCGAGGCAGCCACTGCCGCGTTGCCGCTCAATTTCACCGGCCTCGGTGACAACCGCCTGGGATGGCAATCGCAGCGCGGATTTTCGTGGACGGGGACGCAATTCAAGCTCATGGGCATGGATGCAACGGATTCATTTCAGCCCGGCCGACCGGTGGTTCTGCCCAACGTCGATTCCCTTGACGAACTCGTGACGCGCTCGGGATTTGCGCAGACGACCTCGAGTGCATATGCAACAGAGACCGGCTTCTTTCCTGAGCAACCGAATTCCTCGTGGCACGGCGGTGCCTACACCAGCGATACCAGTGCAGCGCTCGCTTCCTCAAATCTTCCGGCGGCCGATCGCGGCCCCGTGCGGCAAAACGAAGAGTTTCGCTGGTTCACACGGAACATCGCGAAAGTCGGAGGGCCGTTGACCCGATGGGCTGATTTGTTTATCGCCGCCGGCGGCCAGTGGTCGTCGCAAACTATACCGATTGCGGGCCCCGGGAATGATCTGGATAGCAGGATACTGTTTGCTGGCAGCCGACTTCGCTTTCAAGCGGGAGCCCGAGATCAATTCGATCTTATCTACAGCGGATCACGGCTGGATTTGTTCAACTGGGGAATGCCCGCGGGGCTCGAACTTCTCAGTGGGCGGAGGATGGCGCCCTCTTTTGTTTTGCCGTTCGGGTTTCAAAATGAGCGTGAGGCCGACCAATTTAATTTTCTTCAAGCGGGGTGGAGTCATATCGCGCCGGACACGATGGTCGGCGCTTTAGAGGCGCGCTACCAATACTCTGTCGCACATCTGGATACTACGCCGCTTTCCGGACTCTCGCGGAGCCGAATCGAACTGCTGGACGGCGGCGTCACCGGCGCACCGCCTCTCGCGAACGCCGCATCCGAAATACGCCAGCAGGTAAATGCGTTTTGGCAGCCGGCCGTTTTCAATTCTGCGAACCTGAGACATCAGCCAGTGATCGGCGCCGGCTTCGAGACATCCTCGCCAACGAACCGGCTGACCATACCTTCGGATCTGAACCTTATTACCGCCGCGGGCGTTCCTGCATTTGTGGTTGAATTCAATACTCCCGCATACAGCCGTTCGATTCTTCGAAGCATAACTCTGACGGCTGCTGACCACATCCTCGTGCGAGACACATTGTCTTTTGAGTTTGGCGTGGTCGCTGATTTCGCGCGCGGCTCTCTGCCGGCGCAATCAAGCCCTGCGGGCATTTTCTTTCCCGCTCGTTCGGTTCCATCGAACGGGGACCTGATCGCGTGGAACGGCATTTCGCCCAGAGCGGGCTTTGCCTGGGCAGTGCCGCATAGTAGCGGCGTTGTATTGCGCGGCAGTTATTTTCGCGTTTACATGCCGCTCGCCGGGAGATATTTCGACTTTAGCAATCCCAGCAGCCTGGGCGGCAGTGAATTCCAGTGGGCCGATAAAAACTCGGACGGAATGTTCGAACCCGGTGAACTAGGTCCGCTGCTGCTGCGTTTCGGCGGCCCTTTTTCCTCGATCTCACCAGCTCTTGCTCGTCCGTATGCAGACGAATTCGACGTTGGCGCGGAGATGAACCCGACCCGGGCTCTGGCTCTGCGCCTGGCGCTTTTCCGTCGTGACGATAAACGCCGCATCGCGGCAATCAACACAGGTGTTCCCTTTTCAGCTTTTTCCCCGGTGTCCATTCTCGATCCGGGACCAGACAACATCCCCGGCACATTTGACGATCAGCACCTCACAGTTTACGAACAGAATCCGTCAACATTCGGGCAGGATTTTTACCTGCTGACCACTCCGCCCGACCTGCGGATGCTCGACAAAGGCGTACAAGCGGAAGTTCGAGCGGAATGGCAGAAACTGTTTCTGAGCACGTCATTCGTCGCCGAGCAGTCGTACGGGCCTACAAATCCGGGCGACGCCGCCTTTGAGAATGATCCCGGCGTAGTGGGGGCGTTATACGCAGATCCCAATACCCTGGTGAATGCCAGCGGCAGGCCGGTGATGGATCGCGCATTTCTAGGCAAAGTGCAGGCGATGTATCGATTGCCATTCGGAATCGAATTCGCGGCCATCGTTGATTACCTTGACGGCCTTGTGTTCGCGCGCCAATTGCTTGTAACGGGATTATCTCAAGGGCCTGTGGTTGTTGATGCAACTTCCCGCGGAACGCAAGTGAATAATCCGCTCAGCGGCAATCGCGCTGAAGGCGTCATCAACGGCAATCTTCGATTGGCGAAACAATTCCGTTTGCCGGCGGGAAGCGTAGGCGTCGCGTTGGATCTCCTGAACGTCGCTAACAGCGGCTACAAAGTTCAGGAGAACGCAATCAGTGGAACATCTTTCAATTTGCGCTTACCAGTGGAAATTCAGCCGGCGCGGTTCGCGCGATTCGAATTACGCTATTCGTTCTGATTCGATCCGTTGATAAATCGCGGCAGCCCAGCAACAACTTGCCACCCACAGAAGCGGTGAGTATCCTTGCAGCGTTTCTAGAGAGAAGGGATGCGTTGGGTCGCCTCACCATAGCGATTGGGAACTACGGCCTCACGAAACCGCTGAAGGACGGGACGCTCCGACCCCGCGGTTTGGATCTCGAATACATTCAGGTTGAACCCATCGTGGCGGGGATGCGACGGATGGTACGCGGCCTGGAATTCGATATCTCGGAAATGGCTTTTACGACTTACCTTTGTGCCAAAGCGTATGGCAAGCCAATCACGGCAATCCCCGTTTTCCTCACCAGGAATTTTCATCATTGGGCCATTTTTTACAATATAAAGTCCGGAATTAAACAGCCGAAAGATCTGGAAGGCGGCAGGGTCGCGGTTAACCGTGGCTATACGGTCACAACGGGGTTATGGGCGCGGGGGATTCTGCAGAGTGAATACGGCGTGGACCTAAACAAGATCACCTGGGCGCCTACCGATGACGAGCACGTTGCGGAATACAAGGCTCCGCCAAACGTCGATTATTCCTATCGCGGAAAGCCGATCGGCGATTTGCTTCTGTCCGGCAAAGTGCCAGCGGCAGTCGGCGACGTGCGGCTGAATTCGCTTGAAATCCAGCCGCTCATTCCAGACGCTCGCAATGCGGGTTATGAGTATTTCCGGAAAACAGGCGTGTATCCTATCAACCACGGCGTGGTCATAAAAGATTCGACACTTAGGGAGAATCCCGAAATAGCTCGCGAGCTTTTCAATGCGTTTAAGGCCGCCAAGGCAATTTACCTCGCGCACCTTGCCGCAGGCCAGAATCTCTCCCCGGCAGATGAAAACGCCATTGCACTGAAGCAAGTTGTCGGGGATCCATTTCCGTTTGGCATCAAAGCGAATCGAAAGGCTCTGGACACGATCGTCGCATTCGCGCTCGATCAGAAGGCGATTCCCGCGAGGTTCAGCATCGAGGAACTTTTCGCCCCGGGGACACTGGATTTGCAATAAGCGAAACCGCACTACACGCGCCCGCAGAGCTGGCGGCATTTCTCCAGCGCGGCATAGCTTCGCACGGGCGCAGCCATCAAAAAGCGATAGCCCTGTTTCAGAATTCGTTCGACGTTATTCGAATCGACATGAGGGTGGCCGACCGGAACGCCACATTCCTTGCACGTGGCGACGATCTCCCCCATCGCTTCGACCACTGAAGGATGTTCATATTGGCGTGGAACCCCGAGTTCCTGGCTCAAATCGCCCTCCCCAATCAAAATCAGGCCGATTCCCGGCACGTTTTTTAGAATGTCACGGAGGTTGGCGATGCCCTGCTTGTCTTCGATCATGAGCACGACCAGAATTTCGCCCTCTGGATTGAGCGGCCACACATCGGCTTTCCGGTAGTATTCCTGCTGTGTCAGACCCCAGTAGCGCGCCGCAGCAAGCGGCGCATCGCCTCGAATGCCCGCCGGTTCGCTAAGCTTGGCTGTCTTGAGGCGCGGATATCGGCAGGCCGCGACGGCGTTATAAGCCTGTTCCACAGTACTGATGTGGGGCCAGACGATACCGTAAGCGCCCAGATCGAGCGCCTGTTTCGCCATCCATTGGTTTTTCTCGTTTCCGTTCGGCGGAATTCTTACCAGCGGTGTCACTGCGGGCGAGATCGAGGCCAAGTCTGCGATCTGTCGCCGGTTGAGCATGTATTGCAGGCAGTCGCGAAGCATTCGCGCGTCCCACGGGTTGTGCTCGGTCTCAAAAACGATAGCGTCGTAGCTTGAAATACTGAACGCTAACGCCGAATCGATTTCGGCCGGCGTAAACGCGGCGATCGGGGTCTGGCCCTGCTCGAGCGCGCGAATGACGCCATTCAATCTTGAGGATTCAGCCATTTCGAACCTCCGAGGAACCTCGAAACTTTCGCAAGAGCGGCCATCAAGCCGCTAGCGAGCAGAGCATCCTAGCAGACGAGACACAAGCGCCAAAATGGGATGCGGCGATAGGTATTTGACAACGCGAAGCTCGCTTCATAGCATGCGCCTGGACTGGAGATTGAACCGATACGAGGAAGATGATGATCATCGACTGTCATGGCCATTACACTACAGCCCCGCGCGAACTGCCGGCTTACCGCGAGCAACAGATCGCAGCCTTCAAGGAAGGCTCACGATTTTCTGGTGAATCTCCAAAAATCACCGACGATCAGATTCGCGAGAGCGTCGAAAAAGCACAGCTGAAGTTTCAGCGAGAACGCGGCACCGATGTGACGATCTTTTCGCCCCGGGCAATGGGCATGGGACACCACATTGGGAACGCAGATGTCAGCCTGCAGTGGTCGCGGGTCTGTAACGATCTGATTTATCGGGTCTGCTCGCTCTATCCTGAAAACTTCGTTGGCGTCTGCCAATTGCCGCAAACTCCAGGCGTATCGCCAGCGAATTGCATTGGCGAACTCACCCGCTGCGTCGAGGAGTTAGGCTTCGTTGGCTGCAATCTGAATCCGGATCCTTCGGGTGGACATTGGAGCGACCCACCGCTAACCGATCGCTTCTGGTACCCCCTGTACGAAAAAATGGTGGAGCTCGATGTTCCCGCGATGATCCACGTCAGCGGATCGTGCAATCCGAATTTTCACGCGACGGGGGCACATTACTTGAACGGCGATACAACAGCCTTCATGCAGTTCCTTACGTCAGACATCTTTAAAGATTTCCCGACTTTGAAGTTCATCATTCCTCACGGCGGAGGCGCCGTTCCGTATCATTGGGGACGGTACCGGGGCATCGCGCAGGATTTGAAGCGGCCGCCGCTGGGAGAACTTCTGCTGAAGAACGTCTACTTCGATACCTGCGTGTATCACCAGGCCGGCGTAGACCTGCTTACAAAGGTGATCCCAATTGAAAACATTCTCTTCGCTTCCGAAATGGTCGGGGCGGTAAAGAGCATCGATCCGCAGACGGGCTACTATTTCGATGATACGAAGCGCTACATCGAAGCAGTGCCGTGGCTGGGGGAGGAGGATAGGCGAAAAATATATGAACACAATGCGCGAGCCGTGTACGGCCGACTAAATGCGCGATTGAATGCAGCGCGATCGGTCCGACACGCAAACACAGCGCCCCTTTAACGGCACCCGAAGGACGGCGACGGGTCTGTATCAATGGATTCCCAGCAAAGGCCAGTAGAAAGGAACCACCAGCAGCAGGACGGCGGATTCAACTAAGGTCAGGATAAATCCCACGCGAAGCAGATCCCTGGCTTCGAAATAACCGTAAGAGTAGCCGGTCACCATCACACCCGACTGATAGACGAAGATTTTTCCGCCGGAGGCGAAAGCCCACACCAGCCCCAGAGGCAATGCATGGATTCCCGCAGTCTTCGCAAAGTTCATCAGCGGCGGGACAGAAGTCGCCAGCATGGAAATCTCGTTGCCCAGGAAGATGTGGTAAACGAAGGCGGTCCAGTAGGGGACGAATGCAATCGAAAACGCATTCGTTATCCAGGGGCGCATCCACGCAAATAAAACTGTGGTCATGGAGTTCAGCGCATCCGTTCGGAGCAGCACTTCGCCCATGCTGATGGCCGTGGCCGTGAAAAATACAGGCAGATAGTTGAGCCGCTTCAGGTCCTCGAGTTCGAGGATGCCCACGCCCGGGACCCCTGCCAGAAGGCCGATGCCGATGCCAATTACGGCGGGCGAAATGTGGTGGATCAGGTCGGTCGCCCACAGCGCGATGGCCAAAGACATGAGCAGGAGCGCGTGCTTTTCCATCGACGTCCACGGACCCATTTTTTGGAGGGAGTCGCGCAGGAACGCAGTCGTGCCTTCCAGGGCCTCTTTTTCGGGCGGATAGAGCCACACGACCAGACGCCAGATAACGACAATCGTGACCAACACGCATGGCAGAAATGCCAGCAGCCATTGGCTCCAGTAAACCTCAATGCCGGTCATCTTCAAGATCAGACCACGCCCAAGGATGGAAGCCGCGCCGGCGATTACCATCTTGTCGAAGACGCCCGCGGTGTATGTCAGCGTGACAAAAATTCCGCGGCCGACATTGCTGCCACGCGAAAGGCGAAAAACCTCCATCAAGCCAACCGCGACCGCTGCCATGATCACTACGCAAGCGATGCCAGACGGAACGAGCAAGGTGAGAAGCAGCGAGGACAAAATCAGTCCCAGCAAGAGCCGCGAATAGCCCGCTCCCGCACGCGACATGACAATGTATGCCAGCCGGCGTGCCAGACCGGATTTAGAGGCCATCATTCCGATCAAAGCGGCGCCAAACAAAAACCAGGGAGTCTCGTCGGCGAAACCGCTGAACGCGGTTTCAAAATTGACAATTTTCAGAACCCAGAAAAGATAACAGCCGGCCATTCCCGTCAAGGCGTGCGGCATCGGCTCGGTGATCCAGGCGATGATCATAAAGGATGCGACCGCAAGCGCATGCCGGGCGTTAAGCGCGAGCGGCAAGGGTGCGAACCACAACGCGAGGGGCACGCCAACGGTTAAGACGATGCCGATAACTTTGCGGGTGGGTAGGGCCAGAGGCGCTGCTCGGACGGTTTGTTCGGATGTCCCCACTACCGAGCTGTCCTTCGCTCAATTTCTGCGTCAGCGGTACAAAACTATCTTATTTTTGCCTGTCGATCGCTCAGCTTCGTCAGGTCTTGTTGCGCGAAGAATTGTGGCACTAGAAAGCTCAAAACTCCATTCCTGACGCTATCAGAAACATAAATTTCCCCGTCTTTCGGATTGAGCGCCAAGCCGACGGGATGAATCAAACCGCTGAAAGGTCCGCGGAGCAACGCGAGTGGGGCGACATCACCGGTGTCCGTGATATTCCAGACGCCCATGAAACCTAAGATCGGATTCAACCAGGGGTCGTCGGGAACTTCCTTAGCGTCCGGCTTCAGCGTCACGCCTTCATACAGGTTGTCGTGGAAATGATTCGAAGCGGCCAGATAGATCCGCCCGTTGTAAAACTCCATTTGCCAAGGCTCATCTGTGATGCCCGTCTTCGGTCCCACGATACGCGCGCGAGGAGCTACATTTCCATTGTCGGTGCGATTAAAGATTAAGATTTCGTGCGTGTTCGCGACTGCCAGGAGGTTCCGATCGGGATCGACGGCGAGTCCCACGACATGCCCAAGTTCAGTTTGTGGCCCCTCAATCACGCGAACCGGCGTCGCATCGCCGTTCGCATCATCACGAAAGACGTTGATGCGCTTGCCTGTCAGGCTTGCAACGAGAATCTCACGATTCTGCTGATCCAAGCTGACGGCGTGCGGCGTGACCAGATGCGTGCGCGGTCCCTGAATCATTCTCACCGGATGCTCGGCGCCGGCAGCATCAGCCCGAAACACCAGAATGGCATCGGCCAGTGCATTCGGGACCACGATTTCATCGCGCGCTGAATCGTAAGCAAGTCCGTGAACCGTACGTCCCAGCAACGTATTCTGTCCCGTGATCACGCGAGTAGGAGCTGCGTTTCCGTTTGCCAGCCTGGCAAACACCGCGATTCGCGGCTGGGTCACTCAATTCGGGACCAGCAACTCGTCGCGTTTGGAGTCATAGGCAAGGGCCATGGGATTGCCGAATCCCGGCGTTGGTGTCCCCTGGGGAGCGCTGCGGATGATCCGATTTGGCGCCACGTTGCCGTGTGCTCCACTGTTGAACGCAAACGCGGAATGATCGCCCCAATTTGAAACCCAAATTTCGCCTTTCTGCGGGTCAACGGCAACTCCCATCGGGTGATTGATCCCGGTTTTATCACCGCGAAGCACGCGCAGCGGCGCAACGTCTCCATTGGCGTTTCGTGAGAAGACCAGAATCGAGCTGTCGCCATTATTGGCGACCAGGATGGTGTCGTGCTGCCGGTCATAAGCGATGCCCATCGGCCAATCCAAGCCGGTTTTCGAGCCCTCGATGACGCGCAGCGGCTTTGCATCACCTTTTGCGTCTGCCGCGAAAACTCGAATTGAAGGAGGTCGCGATTCGCCAGCCTCGGGCTCATCGTCCGCGATGAATGAAGGCGAACACCCTCCTCCGGTATTCCTGACGACCCCTCTGAAATTCCCGTGATTGGCGACGCCGATCTCGTTGTGCTGTTCGTCCCAGTAGATGCCGTGTGGATCGGCCAACCCCGTCTGTTGACCGCGCATGATTCGCAGCGGCGCTTCCACCCCTTTCACTTCGCGGTTGTAGAAGACAATTGTGTTTTGAACTTCAACGGTGACCGCGATTTGGTCGGCTTTCTCACCAAGGGCCAAACCCCAAGCCTGATGTGGCACGGAGAAGACGCGCGCCGGTTTCACATCGCCCGAAGCGCTATACGGCATGACAACAACGGTATCCTCGATGTCGTTATTTGCGGTGTAAATTTCCTGATGGTCGGGATCGAGAACAATCCCCGCAATCATTCCCAGAAAAGTATCGGGGCCGATGATCTGGCGTATCGGGACGCTGAGACTGCCCTTGCTCGTACCTCGAAGCCGATCGTAGAGCAGAAGGCTTTTGCGATTCGGATCGCTCATGGCCACGAGTCCATGTGCGGGATCTACGGCAATTCCGTTGAAGGCGGGATATGGGTCGGCAATCATCCGCACAGGAGGAATATCCTCGGAAGCAGGTTTGCCAGATTGACTCTCTTGCGGCCGAGCCTGCGCCGGGACACTCGGCAACGTAAACAGAAGGAAGCCAACTGCCAAGCTCGCAAACAGCGTTTTGCTCATTGCTTCCTTGCAGGAAACAATTCGGGCATATAGTAGGAATACATGCCGTTTGAAACGCTGTCGATCGTGTAGACCTCGCGATCGGCGGGATTGAGGGCGACGCCGGCGGGCCAAACCATTCCACTCGCCGGACCTTTGATTATTCCGCGCGGCGGCACGTCGCCATTGTCGTTGATGTCCCATACGCCGATAAATCCCGGCTTGTCGGGATTCCAAGGGGAAGGCGAGGCGTCGGCGAACTTGTATGATTCGACATTGTTCTTGACCGCTACGAAAATCTTGCCTTGCTCGGGATCGACTTCCACCTGCCGAATGCGGATGATTCCCGATTTTGGCCCGGCAATGATCGCGCGCGGCGCGACGTTGCCGTTATCGGTACGGTTGAAGACAAAAATTCCCGTGGTGCCGGTGCCACTGCGGCTGGAAACTACCACAAGATTTCGAATGGGATCGACCGACACGCCGCGGACCTCATCCAACCCGGTCTTGTCGCCACGTATGGTTCTCAAGGGCGGGACGTCGCCGTTCGCATCGCGCGGGAAAAACATGACGTCTTTGCCGCCGTCCTCGCCGACCACGATTTCATTATTCTTGAGATCAAGATTTACCGTTTCCGGCCGCAGAATGCGTGTGTGGGGACCTTGAATAATCCTGATCGGCGCTTCTTCTCCACTGGCGCTTGCGCGGAAAACCAGAACAGCGCCAGCGAGGTGCACCGGAACGATAATTTCGTCGTGCACGGGATCGTAGGCGATACCGTGCATCGTACGGCTGAGCTTCGAACCCTGCCCCTCGATTACCCTCACCGGCCCTTGGTTTCCATTCGCCAGCCTGGCGAATACCAGTATCCTGGGTACGCTCACTCAATTGGGAACGAGAATCTGGCCGCGCTTGGAGTCGTAGGCGATCGCTCCGGGATTGCCGAACCCGACCGCAGGTGTTCCGGCGGGAGCATTGCGCAACACCCGCTTCGGCGCGACATCGCCGTTCGCGGTACGGGCAAACACCAACGCAGTGTGGTCGCGGTAATTCGTTACCCACAATTCATCATTTTTAACGTCGATGGCTACGCCCATCGGCCCTAAGACGCCTGTACGGTCGCCCCTGATCATGCGGACCGGGGCGACATTGCCAGCGGCATCACGCCGGAAGAGCAGCACCGAATTCGTGCCGTAATTCGCGACGGCGATTTCGTCGTGCATGGGATCCAACGCAACTCCCATTGGCCAATTCAGTTGGGTCTGAGCGCCTTGAATTTTCCGCGTGGGCTTGTCATCGCCTTTGGCTTCCATCGCGTATGTATTGATCGACGGCAGGGCAAAGTGCCCGCCTCGGAGTTCTCCGCCCGTTTCCGCCTCTTCGCGCGTCAGCGGCGCCCAGTTACCATGATTGGCGACCAGCATTTCCTCGTGGGCGGAATCGATTACGATTCCGTGCGGATCGGCCAATTCAGTTTCAGGCCCGCGAAGCACGCGGAGCGGCGCTTCGCCTCCGGTGGCTTCCCGGCGATAGACTACGACCGTGTTTGGATGCTCGATGGAAACCGCAACCTCGTCTCGCGTAGGATTGAAAGCAACACCCCAAGCGCCATGCGGCACCGAGAGGACCCGCTTGGGTTTGATATTCCCTTCTCCATCATATGGAAATACTTCCATGCGGTCGCCGATGTCGTTATTGACGGCAAAGATTTCACGGTCTGAACGGTCGAGCGCGATCCCGGCGACAAACATCATTCCCGTTCGCGGACCGCGAATGACGCGCTCGGGATCTACCATTTGCGGCGAGGCACTGTTCACTCCGGCAGTTCGGTCATAAGAAAAGATCGCGCCTCGGTTGGAGTCGCTCACCATCACCTGATTGGCATCAGGATCGACAACGACGCTGTGAAGACTCGGATAGGCGTCGGCCACAGAGCGCGCGGGCGCAATGTCTCCGCCGGCGGGTGCAGTTTCTGTTCGGATCGGGGCGGCAGATGAATGCTCGCGGCGTCCCTGCTGCCGCCACGCCGTCATGGCCATCGCTAATTCGGTTGCGTCAGCGCAGCTATCGTCATCATCGACCGAATCCGCGGCGGCTGTGATTTGTGCTCGGAAAGGTGAAATCGAGGGGACGGCGCGAAACAGGAGATTAGCCGCGCCCGCCATTAAAAACAGGCCGGCGCCAACGCTCGCAATCCCAGCGATGGACTTCTGAGGCATCCCGTTTATCTCCCAAACACCCGCCGTTGTATCACAAATAGTAGTCGCGTAGCATTTTCCATCTTTCTTGATTCATTGGGCCCTGATTCGTTCGGGCGCCCGCGCCAGGTTCAACGGCTTCTCTGGTCTGAAGTATAGCCGCGGTCTTTTCCGGCGACATTATCGGCAACTTCGTCAGCGATGCGGCCATCAGCATCGTCTCTGCTACTTTCTCTAACCGGCAAGCGGTAACGCAAACTGAGGCTATATCCCTGCCCGCGACAACGCTGCCATGATTCTTGATCAGCAGAGCTCCCTTGCCGCCGAGCGCTCGCGCCACTTCGTCGCCGAGTTCAGGGGTAGCGATGCTCACAGCGTTGTTATCCAACACTGGAAGCCGTGCAGCAAAGGCGGCGCAATCCTGATCCAGCGGTTCGACCACAATTCCGAGTGCGGCCATCAGCGTAGAAGCGCGCGGATGGGCATGCAATACGCAGTGCACGTCAGGGCGCGCGGTATAAACGCGCGCGTGAATCGGCCATTCGCGCACCGCGCTGCGCTCGTCGGCGGTCCCATCTACACGTTTGCCGTTGAAATCGAGGACGATCAGGTCTTCCGGTTTGAGCCCGCGCCAACTGACCGGACGCGGCTTGATGAGAATCCGGTTTTCGTCTAGCCGAAAGCTGAGATGCCCTCCGAGACCGTCGCCTGCGGCTTTCGCCGTGAAGAGCACATTGCACGCCTGCACCAACTCCTCGCGAATTGCGAGTTCCAAGCGCGGCGCAGGCGAACTCACCTAGACCTCGGCCTTCATCAGTTCCCGCGCGCCTTCATCGAACTCCACATGGCGCTTGAGCAGCAGCGAAGCGGAACGAACCCAATAAACATCACCATGATGCGCGGTAAATGGCTCACGGCCTTCGGTAAGGTCGCGAATTTCCTGAAGAAGCAGGCGGCGGGCGGCAATGATAGCCGTGTCGCTTGTGCCCAGGCGTTCGCGGGTGCGATCCACGATCGGACCCATGCTTTCCTGAATGGCCTGGTCCTGCGAGGCAAAGCCGTGGATGCCGGTCATGTTTGCGGTTCGCTGCTTCTCGCGGTCCAGAAGATATTGATTATCCTTATTGCGTAGAGGCCGGAACGTCACCGGATCGACTTTCGCATGGACGAACGTCTCGTCTCGAATCGTTTTCCATTCTTCTTCCGAAAGCGGGGCCTCGGGATTCCAACTGATGGTCCAAACCCAAGTGGTTTGGTCGTCTCGCGGCACCCAACAGTGGCCATGAATGGCAAGACCCTTCTCGTATGGGATCATCGTATGGCTGGGAAGGAGGAACTGCGTCAAGCGCCAGTAATATCGATCTTCTTCTGCATTTCGGCGCACACCAATCACGAGGCCGTAGTCAGTTTTCTTCACAGTGAACCGCGGCGCCTTATCCAAGATGTGGTATTTAGCGCGCAACGTGCCGCTTTTCTTTACCTTTTCCACGTACGCATCGGTCACGCGAAAGGCGTCCAGACTGGCGTGCAGGAAGTTCGAATGGCTGGAGTCGATGCCACCCTCGATGGCTTGCAAATAATTCGTTTCCTGAAATCGCTTGGAAATGTAGCGCTGATTATCTGCTACGCGCGCCCATTCAAGCTTGGGCAAGTCAGGCTCATGCTCGGGCGGGCCCATGTACACCCAAACCAGGCCGCCGTATTCACGTGTCGGATACGCAGTGGTCCGCAACTTGTTTCCGAAGCCGTATTCCGCAGGCTCATTGGGCATGTCCACGCACGTGCCGTGTACGTCGAACTTCCACCCGTGATAGACGCAACGCAATCCGCACTCTTCGTTGCGTCCCCAAAAAAGACTGGCGCGACGATGGGGGCAAAATTCATCGATAATGCCGACACGGCCGTTCGTGTCACGAAATGCAAGCAGATCCTCACCCATCAACCTGACGCGCACCGGAGGGCAATCGGGCGCAGGAACTTCCTGCGGCAGCAATGCCGGGAGCCAAAATCGCCGGAAATAGCTACCCGCCGGCGTCCCGGGATCGGTTTGGGTTAACAGCTGGTTTTCTTCTCGCGAAAGCATCTTTGGGTATCCAGTTTTAACCTAAAGAAACCGTTCCAGAACTACGGCGGCGGCCTCGGGCCGGCGAGCCGCGACTAAATCGTGGGCCTCTTCCGCGCCCGCATGCAAACGCCCAACGGCGTCGCGCCGGGCGGATGCCGGTTCATTAACAAGGAAAAAACCTGTGATGGTCCATATTGCATCCAATTCCGCCTCTCGATACACGAGGTGCTCGAACGTAGTCGACGCCCTCAGGTGCGCGATCACATTCCGCAACGTATCCTGCGAAAAGTCTTTCACGCTGACGATGTGGTCTGGGCTCACTTCGCGGTAAGCAGTTGCGCCGTTGTGCCCGTTCCGCGCCATGGCGAGCAAGAGCCCTCCGGTGTGTCACCATAGTAGGGCTAAATACCGGAATCAGGCAACAGGCCGACCCCGCTCAGTCGCTTGTAAGCTCCTGATTTCACGTCTATAGTAGCCGAATCGAACCGCAGGTTGGCCGGATGGCATTCGACCGTTAGGTGCGCGCAGTTTGAGGTGACCGGTGGGCTCTACCAAGCAGGCGTGGCGCTCGAAGATCCCGAGATTCGTGCTGTTTGCCGGTGCGGTCGCGCTGTGTGTATTTGCGTTTTCAGGCAAGCACATGCCGGTCGTGCTCACGTACCCACCGAGTTCGCTGGCAAAGCTGACCGTTGAGCCCAGCGGCGACATGTGCGCGTGGCTCGGCGACGGCAGCGAAGATGTCTTCGCCGACACGGCAGATATGAGCGGGATAGCAGGCGAGATCCCGCCCGTCCGCTATGTGATGGACCCGTACCCGACGTTCAACGGCATCGCCCTCGACACTCGCGACAATCGTGTTCTGTTCAGTGACGAAAACCGCAAAAGTCTCCTCACGTACGAGCTTTCGGCGGGCGGCAACTCACTGGGTGTTACCTCTCCTCTCTGGCAGGTAATTGGCCCTCAGACTGAGGTGGGCTTCATTGCGGGAGTGGAAATCGATCCGGACCGTCGCGAGATTTATGCCGTGAACAACGATGTCGAGGACCGCGTCGCCATATTTGACTATGACGCGAATGGCAATCTCAAACCCAAGCGCCATTTGTACGTCCCGCACCAGAGCTGGGGGATTTCTCTGAATGGCGCGCGCGGGGAGATGGCGATTTCCGTTCAACAACTGAGCATGGTGGCGATTTATCGCCGCGATGCCTACGGCATGGATGCGCCGCTGCGGATCATCAAGGGAGCACAAACCAATCTGGCTGATCCGCACGGGGTGAAATGGGACGGCGGACATCACGAAATCATTGTCGCGAGCCACGGAAATTCCACTGAAATTGCGCCGTACACGGCTTACGACGCGCAAACGTCGCCCGGCGATGAGCATATCCTCGGCGGGAAATTCTTACCCGCCTCGATCAATGTGTTTGATGAAACGGCCAGCGGAGATGCCAAGCCGCTGCGCACCATCGAAGGTCCGAATACCAAGCTGAACTGGCCGATGGGCATAGACCTGGACGGCAAGCACGACGAGATTGCGGTCGCGAATAATGGGGACAATTCCATTCTCGTGTTTCGGCGCACGGCCCAAGGGAATGCAGCACCGATCCGGGTGATTCGCGGCGCGAAAACCGGTATTTCCAGCCCGATGGGTGTGGCCATCGATCCGCAACACAATGAGCTGTGGGTCGCCAATTATGGCGATCACACGGCGCTGGTTTTTGCACGCGACGCTTCGGGAGATGCTACGCCAAAACGGATCATTCGAAATGCTCCCGCAGGCGCTCCGACCGGCGGCTTCGGGAACCCCTACGCCGTGGCATATGATTCCAAGCGGGACCAACTCCTCGTCCCGAATTGAGTAAGCCAGCCGCGCATCGCGGTGTTTGCCAGGTCGGCAAACGGAAATTCGAATCCAGTCAGAATCATCGCCGGGCAATCCACGCGCCTAAGCCGAACAATGCACGGGATCGCTTATGACGCGACGCACGACGAAGTGGTCGTGCCGGTCGCGCTGGCCGATGCCATACTCGTTTTCCGCGGCAGCGCAGACGGATCCGAACCTCCGATTCGCGTGATCCAGGGTTCCAATACCAAAATGATCCGGCCGCACACGGTGACCGTTGACGAGCAGAACAATGAAATCGTCGTGGGGGATTCAAGCGGGCGCAGCGTTCTTGTCTTTGATCGAAACGCGAACGGAAATGTCGCTCCCAAACGAATCATTCAGGGCCCGCATACGGGCTTGTTATTCATCGTTGGCGTGGCGGTCGATCCCGTTCACGATAGGCTGATCGCAGCCAGCGCCGCCAGCGTGGCAGGCAGAAAGTCGGGGCTTTTCATCTATGGCCGTACCGATCATGGCGACGCTGCGCCCCGCGCGGTAATTGCCGGGCCAAAGACGGGCATCGTGCGGCCCTGGCAGATTGTTACAGATCCTCAGCAGGGTAAAATCTTTGTTGCCGCGATCAACAATGAAAGCCATCCGCCGTACGAGTTGGAAAAACCCAGGAAAGATTTGCCGCACGACGTGCAGTTACCATCGCCGTGGAACAGCGGCGCGCTCGGCTTTATCGGCGTCTGGGATATAAATGATGATGGCGATGTGCCGCCGCGCGCGGTGATCAAAGGCGACAACACTTTTCTCGTACATCCCGGCGGCGTGGCTATCGACCCGAAAGACGGCGAAGTTTTTGCCACCGACAGCATTCGAAATGGATTATTCAGTTTTCTCGCTCCCAACCTGTTTGCGGAGCGTTCGCGAAGCCAATCAGAGCTGACAAATGGAACAATTCGCTCGGAGCGATGAACCCAGCCTCGCTTGTGTTTGCCTGCTAACTCGCGCTGCCCTGCAGACGTGCCAGCGATTCCTCAACGGTTGGCGACTTCCCCTGCTCGACGTCTTTTCGCCGAAGCTGGTGAAATTTTGTCAGGATGTTGTTTGCTTCCGATAAAACTTTGATGCGGTTCGCATATTCGGCAATTTTCTCACCGGGCAGCGCCCACAGGGCAATGTCATCGGTAAGTGTGTTGAGATAAGCGCGGGCCCCGCAGCAGCCCAAGCTGAGGGCTGGCCGGCTGCTGTTCGCGGTTTGCGGTATGACCGCGCACGCCGGACGCCCCATTGCCGGAGGGATGCCGGAGTCAACCTGCTGAATAGCCTCGGTAATCGCGAGGCTCTGGCGGGAATTCGCGAAAAGAAGCACAACATTCGGGGGCACGGGAGCCGAATCCAACGGCGCGTATGTGACGTATTTGCCTTCCTGCTTCAGGATCGGAATGCCGGGAACATCTTCCGGCCGCACGTAGCCGAGATCCCCAAAGACTTTCAGGCAGTCGTTCAAATCTTTTTGCCGCGAGGCAGTATCCAGCGGCATGTGGTGTGTATACATTCCGATAGCGCATTTCTCGTGATCTTTCGGCGAAGTTACAAAAGCGGCTCGCGCGCCTCGCTCCCAAAACGCGCAGCCTGCGGGCGCCGGTTGGGTCGAGGACGCAACGCCGGGAGGCGGCGCATCCGTGAAGGACACGGCGACAGGAGGAGTTTTGAGTTGCAGACTGTCCGTAAGAGTTTTGGCAATTCCTTCAAATTGGTTCATGCAATCTCCTTGTTCGCGGAGGCTGGAGTACGGGTGAATGAGTCCGCGGTTTTTGTTGTACAGAATTTTCAGGTGTGCTGATTGAAAGGCTGAACACAACTGCAGAAGGTCAGAGGCCCTTCATCTCCCGTCAAAACTCCGGAATAAATTCACAAGCGAATCCGCTTGAGTTCGTAAGGGATCAGCCCTGGTGGCTTCCTGCGGAGCCGTTTCGTTCCTCCGTCACCGTGAATCCGGCCTGCTCGATCAGGCGCTTGATCTCGATTGCCGCGATCGCACTCGAATCGAATGCGATTTCAACTTTGCCGCTGGGATATTCGGCTTTCACTCGCGCGATTCCAGCATGCCGCTCGAGGATAGTCTGCAAACCCACCGCACAGGTAACGCATGCAAAGCCGCTCACGGTCCAGTTGACGCTCGCGTTCTCCGTAGCCCGTGCCGGCGCCTCGGGCGTGCCTACCTTCAGCAGCGCGACACCCGCGCCGGTTCCTGCAAGAGTTCGAATAAATGAGCGGCGGTGCATCATTTCTTTTCTCCTTCACAAGTCGTGCATTGAATGTCGGTGCACAGTACGTGCAAAGATTTCAGCTTGCCGGCATATTTCGTAAGCCCCATTGTTCCGGGGGTAATCTGATGACATGTTGCACAGCCGAATTGCTGAAATCTCGCCGCCTCCGCTTTTTCATCCGTGGTCCTGCTCGCCGGCGGCACCTGTGCGATCACGTTCATCGCCGTTAAAAGCCCGGTGCACCCCTCGAAGCCTCTCGCCAAGCCTTTACCTCGGTCTGTAAAGCCAAGGCGCCCGTCCGAGGTTACAGTGTGACAAGTCTTACAGCCCTGATTTTCAAAAAGATATTTCGTCAGCGCGCCTGAACTCATCTGCGCCATCTGGTTCTCTGAAAGCGCCGTGCTTGCTGCCGCCGCTCTTGCACGGATAAACAGCGATAGAGAAGCTACGAGAACGAAAGAAAGCACGAGAGCGCCGCCAACCCAAAAACGGGATAGCTTGCGACCGGATTTTCGCGATGCGTTCATGCGAACCCTCAATACATCTGGCAGAGCCCCGCGACGGACGGTACCGTCGCATATGAAACGCGATTGTATACCCGCCGTTCCCCTAAACCAACCGTTCCGCTGCCGAGATCGCTCCAAAGCGCGGGCCCAACGGCGCTCTACCATGAAATCGCGAAATGCGCGAAACTGGATCGACTCAAAGCAGAACCATACCGAGATAAATAATCCGCCGCGCACGCCCTTACGAAGTTGAAGCCGCAGAAGCGCTCCGGCAGAATTGCAAATATGGATGTCATCTTCGTCGAATCATTCCTGGCGTATGAGGAAGCGCAAGCGTTTTTCACGGCGTTTGAGGTATTACCGTGGTCGCGCGGCAAGTTCATGGGCGCACCGGTTCCACGTGAGGAGATCTGGATTGGTCCGTACGCTTACAGATTTTCCGGACGGACGCTCGAACCTGCATCCTGGACTCCGGCGATCGAAACGATCAGAGAGAAAATCGAGAAAGAATACGGCGGCGAGTACAACAGCGTGCTTCTCAACCGTTACGCCAACGCTCGTGATAGCGTCTCATGGCATTCGGATGACGAACCAGAGATGGACTCGAACCACCCGATTGCTTCGGTCAGCTTGGGAGCCTCACGTGCGTTTCTGGTTCGGCCGATTGCTGATAACAAGAGCAACAAAACAGCCGTGCGGACTTATACGCTACACCCGGGGAGTCTTCTCGTTATGCCGCCAGGGTTTCAGCAGAAATACTGGCATTGCGTCCCAAAATCTCAGGCGGCTTGCGGCCCTCGCATTAACCTGACATTTCGCCGAATGAAGCCAAAGAAATCATGAACCGCTTGCGAAGCGCGCCAAAAGAAGAATTTTCGGCTCGCGCATCCAGCCTACGGGGAGTCGGTTGCCGCCTTTGCTGCTGGGCGGGGAAAGGTAAGCTCCAGCAACCGTTGCCGAAGGGCGTCACCGACCTCGGTAAACACTTGGGTACAGGTCTGGCGCAGGTCTTGTTCGGCGGTGCGAACGAGCGTATCGAGATGCGCACTGGATTCCGCGCTGAATTTGCCGATCGCCTCCTGAAGCGTTGATTGCGACACCTGATCGAGGCGCACTTCATAGCCGCGCACGGCCTGGTCGACAAGTTGCGCAATCATGTCTTTCAACCGGGCTTCCTGAGCTTCCGTTTCGGCTCGGACTGTCTCGAGTACTGAATTCGCCTGGCTCAATATGTCCTTGCTAACCCTGCTGACCGTTGCTTGCGCGTCGTCGCTAATAGCCGTGCGAATACGGCTCGCGAACTGCTCACCTTCTGCCTGCCACGCAGCACGAATCAAAGCACGGCCTTCTTCTATTACGTTCGCAATGTCGCGAGCAGCAGCGTCCGCTTTTTCCGAGAAATCTCGCAGCGAAGCATCCGCCTTTTCTCTGACGTTCTCGGAGGCGGCGTTTAATCCCTTTTCGAGTTCAGCCTGCATCCGCGACTGCGCTTTTTTTTCACACCACTCCGACACCTTAAAAAGCGAGGCGAATGCGGTGTAGGTGGCATCTGTCGCTTTGTCTTCCAGTGCCGCGATCCACTTGGCCGCGGCCGCCCGGCCGGACTCCTCAATCTGATGCTCCGAATTTCCAATCATCTCCTGAATGAACGCCTGCATTCGTCCCGCCGCAGCCTCGAACGCCTGTTCCGAAGCACGGTTCAGGCTCTCCTGCGTATTCCGCAGCGATTCATGGGCTGCTGCTGTCGCCGCCTCGATATTCTTCAGGGTTTCCTCGCTCCGGCCGAGCCGGCTGCTAAGCTCGGTTTTCAAGTGAGTTGTAAAGCGATTGATCTCATCGCCCATGGAATCCTGAATCGTCTTTACCTGCTCGCTCCAAACAGCCATGGTCTCCTCGGCACGCCGGGTCATCTCGCCGCTCGTGGCGTCCAAAACGGCACTCGCGCGGGACTCAATATTCCGCGCCGCGGCCTGGGCCAGCAGGTCGAGCTTCGAAAGTTGTCCACTAAGGCGTTCGTCGGCGGCTTGCAATTGGCGCAACGATTCGTGCAGGCGCTCATTTTGGACGTCAAGGTATTGCCGCAACTCGCTCAGCTTCAAGTCCGCTTCGGCCGTCGCCTGAGCGAGCTTCGCTGCCTGGTCATTAATGCGTTCTTCGGCGGTTTCCAACTGAATAAGGGCTTGCCGGGAGCGCTCCTCCTGGAGGCTGAGAGCTTCACGTAATGTAGTGAACTTGTTTTCAGCCTGGCTGGTAACTTCGGTAAGCGCCAGCCCCATTGCTGCGATCCGCGCACCAACCTGTTTCTCCATGGCTTCGGAGTCGCGCGTCAAACGCGAAACGGCTTCATCCGCCACGCCTTTCAACGAGCGTTCCATCTGTTTGCGCCATTCGTCTCGTAACGCACTCAGTTCCGTTTCCAACTTTTCCTTACGAAAAATAATCATGATTAGTTCACTACACCCCGCCGAGTATGATTAAGGCATGGTGCCGCGAAGAAATGTACCACAGCCTTGGCTCACAAAATCGTTTGCGCGCACCCTTCCACTGAATCTAGCGCGGCGAAGTACCGCAACTACTAGCCTTCGCGCCTGTCGGTCCAGGTGCGGCGACACCCAGTCGCGTCTCTAACGCACGCTGCTCGAGCGACTTCACCCTAATCTTAAAAACCACGCGACGGCTTAGCGACAGATCTTCCTTGCCAAACACGATCACCGGTTCGGCACTTCCTCGTCCCGTCGCCACGAAATCAACGAAGCACTTATGATTCGCCGGGGAATTCTGCGTCGGCCGGAATGATTGAGACACCGAAGGCCGCGAGCCAGGCAAATTTAGGAGCATCCAGCCCCCATATGGTCCAATGAGCTCGCAACAGATCGAGAAGCGTCATACCAGGCCGCCCATTTACCGTTGAACACCGGGTTCTGAAACGGGCGGGAGCATGAGCAGCGAGAGTTGACGTTGCCGGTTCAGAACGAACTGAATCTGCCGCACTTTCCGGGTGCCGTCTGCCGGACGCCGGCGAAATCGATTGCCGGCGTCAGCACACGTACATCGCGGGCTGGCACAGCACTACTAGCACGTGAGTGTGCATGAACAATGTATGAAAAGAGGGATGTTAGTATCACGAGAGCGGAAACATGTGCAATGATCTGCAGTCATTCAGCAAGAAAATTGCTCGTGGAAAACCGCTGAAGGCCGGCGGAGTCAAAACGCTTCGTGCCTGACGAACTGCATGTAACCATCGCGATATCGGATACGAGTACGGTCTCATCCCTGTTTGTCCGCCCGGAAAACGCTCGCTGCGTTGTTGTCTTGGCGCACGGCGCGGGAGCGGGAATGCGGCATCCATTCCTCGGAAGACTGGCCGCCGAACTCGCGGCCGTCGATGTGGCGACGTTACGTTATCAGTTCCCTTACATGGAGCAACGACGCCGCGTGCCCGACCCGCCGGCTGTGCTGACGTCCACTGTTCGTGCCGCCATCAAAAAGGCGATCGAAATTGCGCCCGATCTGCCGATCTTGGCGGCAGGCAAATCGATGGGGGGACGCATGACCTCACAGGCAGCGGCTCCATATCCCTCTGAACTGAAGAATGTGAAAGGGCTCGTATTCTTTGGATTTCCACTGCATCCGCCTGGGCGGCCGGGCACGAAACGCGCGGAACACCTGGAGCGAGTCACGTTGCCGATGCTTTTTCTGCAAGGTACACGCGATCAATTCGCGGATTTAAAGCTGCTGCGGCCTATTGTTGCCAACCTGGGTGCGCGTGCAACGCTGCGCGTCTTCGAAACAGCCGATCACTCGTTTCACCTCTTGAAGAGCTCGGCAAAAACCGACGCGGAGGTCATACGGGAACTCGCGCAATCGGTCCGCGAATGGGCCGACTCACTTTCGCACGCCGCCACTTCAGACAACGGATAAATACGGCTTACTTGCCGGCGCGCTTGCCGCGTTTCTTATCTTCGATGATGGCCTGAGCCGCGGCCAGACGGGCAATCGGTATCCGGAATGGGGAGGCGCTGACATAGTCCATGCCGACGCGGTAACAGAATTTGACGCTTTCGGTATCGCCGCCGTGCTCACCGCAAATTCCCACCTTCAATTTAGGACGCGTGGACCTGCCGCGTTTGATGGCCCAATCGACCAGCATTCCGACGCCGTGCACATCCAGCGTCTGGAATGGATCTGTGGTAAATATGGCCGCTTTTGTCTCGTCGAGATACTCCGGTAAAAAGCGGCCTGCATCATCGCGGGAGAGGCCCATGACGGTCTGCGTGAGATCATTCGTACCAAAGCTGAAAAATTCTGCTTCTTTGGCAAGTTCGTCCGCCAGCAAGGCGGCGCGCGGCAACTCAATCATCGTCCCTACCAGGTATTCGAGCTTGATTCCGGCCTTGCTGATAAGGTCATCGGCGATGCGACGCGTCTCGTCCACCAGGATTTTGAGCTCCTTCTCATCCAGGGTGAGCGCGTGCATGATCTCGGGAATGACCTTTATCCCTTGTTTTCGGCATTCCAGCGCCGCCTCGATGATCGCACCCACCTGCATGTCGAGAATCTCCGGATAAGTAATGAGCAGACGGCAGCCGCGGTGTCCGAGCATAGGGTTCGATTCCATGAGTTGGTCCACGCGGCGTGCCACGACCTCCGGCGATAATCCGATCTTCTGCGCCAATTCCTTCTGCTTTTCCGGGTCGTGCGGCACGAATTCGTGCAGCGGCGGGTCAATCAGCCGGATCGTCACTGGAAACCCATCCATTGCACGGAAGATGCCGATGAAATCTCCGCGCTGGAATGGCCGGAGCCGGTCGAGAGCTCGTTGCCGCGCCTCGCGGCTGTCGGCGATGATCATCTCTTGAATCGCAAACTGCCGGTCCGCGCTGCGCTCCGGGTGTTCGAAGTCCTTGAAGAACATATGTTCGGTGCGGCAAAGGCCGATTCCAGCCGCGCCCATTTCCCGCGCCTTCTTGGCATCCTGCGCCGTATCCGCATTGGCGCGAACACCAAGCCGACGGATCTCGTCAGCCCATTTCATGATGGTGTGATAGTGCTTCGGCATTTCAGGCGTGGCGAGCTGAACCTGGCCTGCGTACACGGCGCCGTCGTTTCCATCCAGAGTGATCCAATCACCCTGATGAACGACTCGCCCGTTCGAAGACATTTGCTTGGCGGCGTAATCGATGAACAGTTTTTCGCAGCCGACGATGCAGCATTTGCCCCAGCCGCGGGCGACCACTGCCGCATGGCTCGTTTTGCCTCCCGTAGCGGTAAGTACGCCTTGGGCAACAGCCATGCCACCGACGTCCTCGGGAGAGGTCTCGCGCCGCACAAGAACTACACGCTCGCCTCGCTTGGCCCATTCCTCGGCGTCATGGGCCATGAAGACAGCGCGGCCGACCGCTGCTCCGGGAACGGCATTGATGCCGGTGCAGATTTTTCGCTCCAGTAGTTCGTGCCGTGGAACTGAAGAAGCGATGATCGGATAGAACAGGCGTTCGATATCCTGCGCCTGTATGCGCTCGATGGCCTGCTCGCGTTTGATCAAGCGCTCTTCAACCATCTCTGCGGCAATTCGAAACGCGGCGGCCGGTGCACGCTTTCCGGTGCGCGTCTGCAACATGTAAAGCTTGCCGTCCTCGACGGTAAACTCCATGTCCTGCATTTCGCGGTAGTGCTTCTCGAGCAGGGTGCGCGCGCGCTCTAACTGCTTGTACACCTTTGGCATGCGGCGCTCGAGTTCCTGCAAATGCAGCGGCGTACGGATTCCTGCGACTACGTCCTCACCTTGCGCATTGGCTAGGAAATCCCCGTAAAAGATTTTTTCACCGCTCGAAGGATCCCGCGTAAAGCAAACCCCCGTTCCGGAATTCTCCCCGGTGTTTCCGAACACCATCTGAACCACGTTTACCGCAGTTCCGAGCAAGCCGGTAATGTGCTCAACACGGCGATAAGTGACGGCCTTTTCCGCCATCCACGACTGAAACACCGCGCCAATTGCGCCCCAGAGTTGCTCTTTCGGATCTTCTGGAAAGGAGTGACCGCGTTTTTGGTGGAAGTAATCCTTATATTCGGCAACCAGTTTCTGCCAATTCTCAGCCGCGACCTGCGTATCGTCTTTGGCTTTCAAACGCTCTTTTAACGCGCGGAGGCGGCTTTCGAGCTCGTCCTTCGAAAGGCCCGAGACGACAGTGGCATACATCTGCACAAAACGCCTGTAAGCGTCCCATGCGAACCGTGGGTTATTGGTGCGCCGGGCCAATCCTTCGACGGTCTTATCGTTCAGGCCCAAGTTCAAAATCGTTTCCATCATGCCGGGCATGGATCGCGCTGAACCGGAGCGGACACTGACGAGCAGCGGATCTGCCGAGTCGCCGAACTTCTTGCCTACAACCCGCTCAAGGCGTTGAAGATTCTTGTCAACCTCCGCGCGAAGTTGCGGCGGATGCTTGTGGCTGTGCTTCAGGTAGTAATCGCAGCATTCCGTGCTGATCGTGAAACCTGCGGGAACGGGCAGCCCGATGCGCGTCATCTCGGCCAGTCCCGCGCCTTTTCCACCGAGAATCTCTTTCATGTCGCCGGTACCCTCGGCCTTACCCTCGCCAAAGAAGTAAACGTATTTCACTTTTTGTCTTGTCCTCTTGAGCTTATTTACCCGTGCCCCAGTGGAATCAATGGGCAAATGGAACTTCGGTTCAGCCCCTCATGCCATCCACGGAAACCGAATTGAGCTCCCGATGAACCAGGAGGTAATAATAGATAAAGGCATAGATCAGCTGCAGGCCAGCAACGGTCCAGTCCTGCGCCAGATTCGTTCCAATAGCAAGCATGGTGATTACCAAACCGCCGGCGATCAGCGCAAACCGTGTCCATAAACCCAGCACAAGCAGAATGCCTAAGGCGGTTTCGATTGGCGGCAAAACTCTGGCGAAGGCGGGCAACATATTGGCAGGAATTAGAGGAGCTTTTTCGAAATAGTGGCTCAAATAGCCCAAAAAGGCGGCATGTCCGGCAAATATGCGGCTTAGCCCGTGCAGCATGATGTTGAAACCGAACGTAAGGCGCAGAATGGTGTATGCCCAAACTGCATCACTCCACCCCGACTGTCGGCTTACGGGTTTCTTTATCGCCGCTTCCGCCGCCTGAGCTGTACTTGCGTAGTTGGCCATCGAAGCCTCCTGTAAGACCTGCGGATGGACTCAGGGACTTTCTGAGAAAACACTCCAGCCAGTGCGTTCGCCCCAAAATAAACCCAAAACCAAAGATGTTGCGGCCCGGTATTATACACGTATTGCGCCGCAGTTCCTGCGGCGGGCGCCCGTTGCCAGGATGCCGGAGTAGGGAAGCCTAGGCACATCGTATCCCCCTGAGTCGTTCAGGTAATAGTCCAGGAAGACGGGCGGGAGCAAGCAGAGTTCGAGCGGCGAGCGCGGAGCGAGCCGCTCGATGATCTGCCA